>Ga0190363_1000038_pt1 | contig 70902 bp, 78 predicted proteins | sample 48721867_MG_FD_161272 | JGI IMG/M metagenome (GOLD analysis project Ga0190363, IMG submission 161272) | Hydrothermal vent microbial mat bacterial communities from Southern Trench, Guaymas Basin, Mexico - 4872-18-6-7_MG | ecosystem: Environmental > Aquatic > Marine > Hydrothermal vents >...
TCACACATTTTTAGAGCCAATTTTTGAACTAAATCTTGTAATTGAGCAGATTTAATAAATATTGCTTCCACTAATCTTTCAATACAATCAAATCTATCGTTATTAACTAACAAAGAGGTTTTATTTCCGGTCCAATTTTTCCAATTACCCGATACAACACCTGCTCCACTTATCTGAATTTCATCATAAAATGTCCAAGATTTATATAAATCATCGTAAAGATTTTTTGTCCCCACATATAATCTTACACTATGCCCCGCATAGGGAGTCAAATCAATTGTAACTTTCCTCCAGCCAGTATCACGAGACCATCCCCAATGACCAGAAAAACAGTAGTCAAATATCTCAATTGTATTACCAGTAGTAAAATCCTGCAGATTTACATAGGCATGATCATAAGGACAACTATCAGAGCCTTTAAATCTATACCAAAATTCTAATTTTGGCTTACACACGGGAACGGTGAAAATAGGCGAGTAAAAATAATCATATCCATTAGCTACATTGGGACGAGAACGATATCCAGTAAGAAGGGAGTAGCTCCCCTCATGGGCGTCATCTGTTGTTCGGGTGTGATCTCCTGAACCAGAACCCGTCCAACCTGCTAAACCTGTCTCAAAAGAAGGGTCAGCTAACCAATTTTTATCAATGAAAGTAGAAAGCAAAGTAGTTGTTGGTGGAGTGCCATCGTAATCATAACAATAATAAAAAGAAGTAGTGGGAGAATAAATTGCAGAAGAAGAAGGAGCTAAAATATTACCTGTTTTACAATCAACTAATTCTGGAACAGAAGTAGCAGAAATTGAAGTGGCAAAACAGCTAATGTTTTTAACTAAAAGATCTTCTATCAATGTTCCCAAAGGAATTTCTTCAAAGGTTTTTGTAGGAAGAGAAGGTGCAGGAGGAGAAGAAGTAACAACAGGAGGTGGAGAAGTAATATTTCCTGGGAAAGTAAGAAATTGAGGGTTAATTGTAGCTAGAATTAAATAGATACAAATTAAAAGTAAAAGGCCAAAGAGGGCTTCTCCCATTTTTTTCTTTGCCTCCTCTCTTTTTGTAGGATCCAAAGTAGAAGTAAGATATAAAAAACCAGACCAAATGAAAACCAAAAGAGCAATTATTCCACCAATCCTAATTGCTAAATTAAAAAGATATCTTACATATTCTGGAAAAAGTGTTGTCTTTGTAGGAGGAGCACTTCCTGGAACTGAGGGGTATTTAAGCTCTTGAGCAAAAATTTGACTAAAAGGCAAAATTAAAAAATTTAAAGCCAAAAAAAAGAGAAGAAATTTTCTCATAAAAAGCTGTATTTTTTATTATAATTGATGTATAATAAAAGTGCAAGGAAATATGAAAAAAGAAAAAGGATTTAGTCCCATTTTTCTTTTTGTAGTAATAATTTTGATAATGATAGTAGGCTCCCTGATAGTTGCTGGTTTCCAAATGGTTGTATGTGTTACCTGTGGAACTGCAGAGAAAATTCCGGTGATTGGATGGTTAGTCGGAGGAGTGTCAGATAGTATAAAAAAAGCAATTCCTTTAGGACTGGCAGGAATAATAGATGCCATTATAGGAATGGCGGATTGGTCTTTACAAAGAAAATTTTTGGCTGATGATGTTACTGTCACTTCTCTTGCTCAACAAACAGGATGGACGACAGTAAGAGATTTGGCTAATATGGTAATGGTCTTAGGATTAATAATCATTGCCATTTGTATTATTTTGGGAATTAGAGAATTTGAAGCAAAACGAACTCTTCCAATATTTATCTTAATTGCTCTTTTGATTAATTTTACGCCAGTAATTTGTGGGTTTTTTATTGACCTCTCTGACAAAATTACTGCCTGGATGGCAAGAGGAGGTATTTCGACGACATATGCTGAAAAAGTAGAAGATGAAATTAATAATAACCCTGAAAAATATTGCGATTTTTTTACTATTTTTCTTTTTACTCTTTTTATGTTAGTAGCTGCTATAGTCTATTTTATGTATTTTATCCTGTTTATAATTAGATTCGTTTACCTCCTCCTTTTAGTAATCGTCTCTCCTCTTGCTTTTGCCAGTAGAATTTTTCCATCATCAGATAAAATAAGACACTTTTTTCCTAAATTTTTGCATTGGGATGGTTGGTGGAATGAATTTTTAACCTGGTGTACTATTGGTTTTTTTGGAGCTTTCTTTTTAATGCAAGCTAACACTCTTTTTAGACTTCATATTACCGGAAGTTCAATCACAGGAGATGCAGGAATTTTAGGAGATATCATTCTCTACTTTTTGCCTATTTTATTTTTATTAATTGGATTTTTCCTTGCTCTTCAAACCGCCCAGGCAGTAGCAGCTGTAGCAATGTTAGCAGGAGGAGCATTAATGGCAGGAATGGCATTAAAATCATTTGGAAAAAAAATGGCATTGAGGTCAAGTGCAAAAAAGAAAAAATTAGAACAAAAAATGGCAAGAGGAGAATCACTATCAACAAAAGAAAAAGCAGAATTAGCCTTGGCTAAAGTTGGGGAGGCTCCTGCGGTCTTTTATTATGGAATAAGAAAGAGGATACCCTTTATGAAAAAAGAGACCTGGGGGGATGTAGAAAAAGCACATAGAATGGAAACGAGAAAAGAATTAGAAGGAAAATCTATGGAGAATTTAGCAGAAACTTATAAAGATAAAACTCAAAGTGAAACTAGAAGACAAGAAGCTGCTTTACATTTAATGAAAAGAGGACGGAAAGGAATTGAAAAATTAAAGGGGGCCGGAGCCACAGATGAAGAAATAGCAAGTTATATGCAAATGGCAGCCAGTGAAGGAAGATGGGAAGACGCTCAATGGTTTGGAACTTTCTTAATAGAAAAGCATAAAGGAAAGATTGAGGAAGTTAATAAATACTTTGAAGGAATTTTTGATAAAGAAGATAAAGAAAAAATAGCAGCGAGGCTTTCTACTCAAGAAGGAAAAGAAGGAGAGAGGTTAAGAAAATTGGAAGAACACTACAACAACAAAGAAATTGGGGAAGAAGAATACAAAAAGAAAAAAGAAGAAATAGTGAATGAGTATTTAAAAGAGCATGCTAGTGAGGAATTTTTAGGAATTCTTTCGCCAGAAATATTGGCTTCTGGAATTACTATAACTACTGCCCAACAAAAGGAATTAGCTGAAGCTCTGGCTAAAATAGATTCTCCTTTGCATGTCCAGGCTCTTGCTAGTCAATTTGGAACCGCATTTACTCATAATTTGCAACAGTATTTAGAAGAACACGTTGATGAAGTTGGAAAAAATCTAAATACTTATCTTAGAAGCACTCCTGCCCAAGCCTTAGGTTTAAGGCTACCTCAAAAACTTCAAGAATTAGAAGCTTCAATTGATATGCGATTAGAAAGAGCAATAGAAGAAAAAGAAAATGCTTTACAAGCATTAGTCGTTACAAAAAGAGAGTTATCTTCAATCCAAGATCCGGCAAGAAAAAGAGAACTTCAAGCTAAAATAAAAGAGCTTGAAAAAACTTATGGCACCGAAGAAGAGATTCAAAAACAGATAAAAGCATTAACTGCTACTCGAGTCAATTTACACAAAATGAGCGGAAGAGAACTAATAGATTTAGGAAAGTTGCACGGTGTAGAAATAGAATTACCAAAAGAGGAAGAAGAAAAAGTAACAATAAAAGGAGGAGAGGAAACAAAAAGACAACCTTCTTCAACTTCTTTCACTCCAACTCCTCCAGTTTCTCCTCCGCCTTCATCTGAAGAAAGAACACCTCCTCCAACTAAACCGGCACCAAGACCAACTACTACTCAAAGAATTAAAGAAATAGAAAAAGAGATAAAAGAGTTAGAAAGGGTAAAAAGCCAAATTAAAAGATTACAAGACGAAAAAGAGGCTGTTTTAAGAGCTCCTCACATTTCACCTGAAGATAAGAAAAAAAGAAAAATGAAATTGGATGCTCAGATTTCTAAAATTTTAAAACCAACTGGAATTGAAAAACCAGAAGATTTGGAGGGAAAAATAAAAGAAATGGAAGAAAAAAGACAAAAGCTGATTGAGAGGGAAATAGAAATAAGAAATAAAATAAAGGAAATGAAAGATTTATCTTCATTAGATATCCAAAAAGAAATAGACAAAATAGAAAAAGAGCTAAGTGAAACATCAGAAAGAGAAATTGAAAAAAGAGAAAGATTAAAAGAGTTAAAAGAGAGATTAAAAGAACTAAAAGAAAGAAAAGAAAGAGTAGAAAGGCAAGCTTAAAAGTTTAAAAAAAATTGGTGAGATTTGATTTTTTCTCTAAAAAAAGCTATTTTTATATAGTATGAGAAAATATACGCCAGAAGATGCCTGGAGAGCTTATGAACAATTGCCCCAAGAGATAAAGAAAGTAATTTTTTCGGTAGATACCTCCGAGACAATTGAAAAAATTTGTGTTAGAAATAATATAAAAAGAGAAAAAAGCTCTTTGTTAGCAGAACAAATAGGATATGTCTTGTTGGGGCTTTTTCCACCAGAGGAATTTAAAGAATGGCTTTATGAAGAATTTGGAAAAGAAAAGGGAAAGTTAATTTCACATGATATTTTTAGGTTTATTTTTTTCCCGATAAAAAATGAACTAGAGGAAATTTATAAAACAGAAGTAATTAGTTTGCCAAAAGCTAAAATTTCTCCTCCCCCAAAAAGAGATATTTATAGAGAACCGATAGAATAAAAATGCCCTTTATTGTTCCTAAGTTTATTGAAAAAGAAGCAAAAATTGTAGGTCCTTTGACTTTCAGACAATTTGGCTTTTTCCTTTTTGCGGGTGTCATTGCTTTTTTCTTGTATTTTACAATTGGCAAAAAAAATCTTCCTTTGTTTTTGATAATTATAGGACCAGTAATAGCTATAGCAATGATTTTTGCATTTGGAAAGGTAGAAGGGAGAGATTTTCCAGTTTTTTTAAAAAATTTTTTGTCCCACCAACAATCTCCAAAAATGTTTTATTTTCAAAAAAAGACAATAGCTCCTGAAATTTTGCATTTTAAAATTAAAAAAGGAGAAGAAGAAAAAAAAGAAATGGAGCCTGCAAAAGGTTTTACAAAAACAAGTTTGCAAAAAATGTTTGTTGAAATTGAAACCAAAAAATAGCATTTTATGGCAAAAGCTCCCAGTCAGCAATTTTTAGAGATAAAACAAATTAGAGATGGAGTGATGATATTGAAAGACGGAAGTTTAAGAAAGATTTTGGCTGTTTCTTCTTTAAATTTGGCAGTGAAGTCTAAAGAAGAACAAGAAGCCATTTTTTATCAATTTCAAAATTTCTTAAATTCTTTAGATTTTTTCTGTCAAATAATTGTTCAATCTCAAAGATTAAATATTACAGGATATCTAGAAGAATTAGAAAAATTAGAACAAAAACAACCAAATGAACTTTTAAAATTCCAAACTAGAAATTATCGCCAGTTTATCCAAAAATTAGTAGCTACAGGAACGATTATGAATAAAAATTTCTTTTTGGTAGTTCCCTTTTATATGTCAGAACTTAAAGAAGTAATTCCCTCAAAAAAGGCAGGCAAAGGAGAGATGGCAGAACTTAAATTTCAATTGGCAAAAAATCAACTTGAACAAAGAGCTGAATTTTTAATATTAGGTTTAAGGAGGTGTGGTTTAAATGCAGCTCCCCTAAATAGTGAGCAATTAATTGAGCTTTTGTGGAATTTTTATCATCCAAAAGAAGCAGAAATGGGATATTATCCTTCTATTCCTTCTGAAATAATAAAATAAAATGAAGCTTCAAATTGCTAAAATTTTAAATAAATTTTTAAAAAGGAAAAAGCAAGCAAAAAAGTTAACTCTTCCTGTAGGAAAAGAGGAAGAATTAAAATTAGCAGATTTTATTGCCCCTCCCTCAGTTAAAATATTCCCAAATTATATCCAATTAGGAGAAAGATTAGCTAAAAGTTATTTTGTCTTTTCTTATCCTCGTTATTTAACTGCTGCCTGGGTCGCTCCTGTTATAAATTTAGATGTTCCTCTTTTAATGTCTTTTTTTATTCATCCTACCGATACAGGCTATATTTTAAAGAAACTCCAAAAAAGACTTACTGAAGTTCAGGCAGAAATTGCAGAAAGAGAAGAAAAAGGATTAATTAGAGATCCAACTTTGGAGACAGCTTATAAAGACATTGAGGAATTAAGAGATAAACTTCAGACAGGGCAAGAGAGAATGTTTAGATTTGGTCTTTATTTGACTGCTTTTGGAGATAGTGAAAGAGAATTAAAAGAGGTTGAAACTACTTTAAGATCAATCTTGGAAGCAAAATTAGTCTACATTAAACCTTGTCTTTATCAGCAAAAACAAGGACTTCACTCTTGTTTTCCTTACGGTTTAGATCAATTAATGACTCATCATTTAATGAATACTTCTACCCTTTCAAGTATTTTTCCTTTTGTCTCTTTTGATTTAAGTGCAAATGAAGGAATTCTCTATGGGATTAATCAACACAACAAATCTTTGGTTTTATTCAATAGATTTAGTTTAGAAAATGCTAATATGGTTGTCTTTGCAAAATCAGGTTCTGGTAAAAGTTATGCTGTCAAATTAGAAACCTTAAGACTGTTAATGACTGGTGTAGAAGTAATTATTATTGATCCTGAAAATGAATATAAACCCTTAGCAGAAGCTGTTGGAGGTTCTTTTATTAATATTTCTCTAAGTTCTCCCCATCATATTAATCCTTTTGATTTGCCAGAAAAATTAAGGCCAGATGAAAACCCAGAAGATGTTTTGCGTTCAAATATTATTAATCTGGTAGGTTTGATGCGTTTAATGTTAGGTGGATTAACCCCTGAAGAAGATGCAATAATGGATAGGGCTTTAACTGAGACTTATGCTGCAAAAGATATTACTCCAGAAACCAATCCTTCAACCTGGAAAGATAATACTCCCTTAATGGAGGATTTAGAAAGTGTTTTAGAAGGAATGGAGGGGGCAGAATCAATTTTGAAAAGATTGAGAAAATTCACCAAAGGAACTTATGCTCAATTTTTCAACCAACCTACTAATGTATCTTTGGATAAACCATTAATAGTCTTTGGAATTAGAGATTTAGAAGATGAATTAAGACCAATGGCAATGTTTATAATTATGAGATACATTTGGAATAAAGTAAGATCAGAACTTAAAAAAAGAATTTTGGTAGTAGATGAAGCCTGGTGGTTAATGCAATACGAAGACTCAGCTTCATTTTTGTTTGGATTGTGTAAAAGAGGAAGAAAATATGGACTGGGTGTCACCACCATTACCCAAGATGTTAATGATTTTATGAAATCTACTTATGGCCAACCAATTATTACTAACTCAGCCTTGCAATTTTTAATGAAACAATCTCCAGCAACTATTGATGTAGTTCAAAAAGTTTTCAATCTAACTGAAGAAGAAAAGCATTTGCTTTTGGGAGCAGCAGTTGGAGAAGGTCTCTTTTTTGCAGGACCAAAACATGTTTTTTTAAGAGTAGAGGCTTCCTATGCAGAACATCAAATTATTACAACTTCTCCTGAAGAACTCAAAAAAATTAGAGAGAGAAAAGAAAAAATGGAAAAATTAAAAAAAGAAGGAGAGAGAGAAATTTAATTTGTTTTGAAAATCAATTTTTGTTGAAAAATAGAAAAAAGAGTGCTTGATAACCAATACAAAGAAAGGGCGCAAGGCAGTTTTAGTAAAACTAAAAGAGTAAAAAGAGGAAAAAGAATAATCATTTCTTTTTGAAAAATATCTAAAATTTTACTCATTTGATCTTTCTTTTGTTGAGAAAAAGAAAAAGGCTGCATTTTAAATTGAATAAACTGAAAAGCAGTTGCCAAAAAAGCTAAAAAGAAAGCTGGCCAATAATATTGTATTGTCTGAGGGTCTTTTTGAATAAAAAATGAAAGTGAAAGATTTATTTTTCCTAAAAATAATGGCTCAAAATCAAAAGATTGAACTCCTTCCCAAAACAATCTAAACAAAGCTAAAAAAATAGGAATTTGCAAAATAGAAAAAAGACAACCTGAAAAAGGATTAAATTTTTCTTTTTTGTAAAGCTCTAAAATAGCTTTCATTTGTTTTTCTTTGTCTTCTTTGTGTTTTTCTTGAATTTCTTTTACTTTAGATTGAATTTGAGATAAACTCTTTTGAGATTTTATTGCCTTAAAAGAAAGAGGGGAAAGAATTAATTTAATTAAAATTGTAAAAATTAAAAGAGCTATTCCGAAATCTTTAATGGGGAGAATTTGATAAAGAAAAATTAAGGCCTTTAAAAGAGGAAAATAGAAAAAATCAATGATGGGATTGTGTAAAAAATTCATAAAATTTTAAGGAAAATCTATTCCTCCAGGATGCCACAAAAAACATTTTTTTATTCTTTTTATAGTCTTTAAAACTCCTTTTAAAACCCCGTATTTTTTAATAGCTAAAAAAGAATATTCTGAACAAGAAGGAAAAAATCTACAGTTTTTCCCCAAAAAAGGAGAAATAAAAATTTGATAAAATCTAATTGCCTTCAAAATTAATTCTTGAAGCATTTTGTTTTTTGAAAGAGTTTTTGAATTGTCTTTTCAATCTCTCTAAATTTTAATTTTTCAATCCCAGGTAAAGCTATAAAAATTCCTTTCAGGCCTGGTTTTAATAAATCAAGTTTTAATCTTACTATCTCTGCCATTTGTCTTTTTAGTCTATTCCTTATTGTCGCTTTTTTTGAAACTTTTTTTGAAATTAAAAAAGCAAATTGACAAATACTATTTTTTGTTTCCAAAAACCTAAAAAATAAAAAATCTTCTTTGGCCTTTTTTCCTTCTTTAAATATTCTCTCAAAATCTTTCCTCTTTGAGAGCCGGTTTTTTTTAGCCAACATTAAAATTTATACTGTAAGTCTCCATCTTCCCTTTGCTCTCCTCCTAGCCAAAATTCTCCTTCCAGCCTTTGTTTTCATTCTCTTTCTAAAACCATGGGTCCTCTTTCTCTTTTTTACTTTTGGACGATATGTGATTGACATATGTGAGATTATAACAAAAAAAGTTTTCCCCAACAATCCCCAAGTTTTCCCCAAAATATCCACAAAAATAAAGAGGTAGGGGAGTTGTAGAGTTTTAAAATTAAAAGTATAATAGAAATTGAGATTTAAAATTACCTCTCATTATGAATGAAAAAGAGCTCTGGGAAGCAGTTTTGGCCCAAATTCAATTGCAAATTTCCCAGGCCAATTTTACTACTTGGTTCAAAGGGACAAGAATTATTGCTAAAAAAGAAAATGAAGTTTTAATTTCTACTCCTAACACCTTTGTTAAAGAATGGTTAGAACAAAAATATAAACATCTCATTTTCAAAATCATAAGTGGTTTTGAGCCTAAAATAAAAGAAATTAAATTTTTAATTGGAAAACAAAATTTAAAACCCAGCTTTTGGCAAGAAAGAGAAGAACAAAAACAACAATTAGAATTTGAACAACTAAAGGTAGATAGTGAAACAAATCTTAATCCAAGATACACTTTTAAAAACTTTGTAGTAGGTAGCTTTAATGAATTAGCTTTTGCAGCAAGTCAGGCGGTAATAAAAAATCCAGGAGTTCTTTACAATCCATTATTCATTTATGGAGGCGTAGGATTAGGAAAAACTCATCTTTTAGAAGCAACAGGTAATGAAATTGTTAAATTGTATCCTAAAAAGAAGGTAAAATATGTTCCTGCTGAAAGATTCATTAGAGAAGTTGTTGAGGGAATTAAAAATCAAAAAATAGAAGATTTCAAATTAAAATATCAAAAAGTTGATGTCTTAATTATTGATGATGTTCAATTTTTAGCAGGGAAAGAAAAAACCCAAGAAGAATTTTTCCATTTGTTCAATAGTTTGTACCAAAAAAACAAACAAATTATTCTTTCCTCTGATAGACCTCCTAAAATAATTCCTTCTTTGACAGAAAGATTAAGATCAAGATTTGAAGGAGGAATGATTGGAGATATTTCTTTACCAGATTTTGAAACAAGGGTAGCTATTTTAAAAGTGAAAGCTCAAGAAAAAAATGTAGAGTTTTCAGAAGAAGTTTACAATTTTATTGCTCAATCCTTTAAAAGAAATATTAGAGATTTAGAAGGAGCTTTAAACAGATTAATTGTTTATTATAAATTAAACAACAAAGTTCCTGATTTATCTATTACAAAAAAACTTTTAAAGAAAGTAATTTTGGGAGCTAATCAATGGACTACCCCTAACAAAATTATCTCTACTGTTGCCGAGTTTTATGACCTAACCCAAAAAGATTTGTTAAGCTCTTCTAGAAAAAAAGAAATCACAAAACCTCGCCAAATCGCAATGTATCTTTTAAAAACCGAATTGAAGAGTTCTTATTTATCTATTGCTAGGAAATTGGGAGGAAAAGATCATTCAACAGTAATTTATGCTTGTGAAAAAATTGCAAAACAATTGGAAAAAGATAAAAAATTAGAAGAGGAAATTGAGTTGATAAAACAAAGAATATATAGTGGATAAATTGAAGAAAATTTTTCTTTTTAAAAAATAATAAAGTTTTTTTAACACTTTTTTACAACTTTTCCTTTAATTTTCCACAAATTTTAAATTCAAAAAGATGATAAAATATATAATAACAATAAAATTTTTAAATTAAATTACAATTAAACATGGGGGGTGAAACTATTTTTCAATTATTTTTAGCTACTATTTTAGGAGCTTTAATCGGTTTAGAAAGAGAATGGAAAAAGAAAGAAGCTGGAATTCAAACTTACAGTTTAGTAACTTTAGGAGCTTGTTTGTTTACTGTTTTGGTTTTTTCTTTTTCTTTAAATAATCCTTTAATAAAGGTTGATATTTCCAGAGTAATCCAGGCTGTGGCTGTTGGAATGGGTTTTATTGGAGCTGGAACTATTATTTTTTACCAAGATAAGATAAAAGGTTTAACTACGGCTGCAGGATTATGGACAAGTTCAGGAATTGGAATTAGTATTGGAGCAAAATACTATTTATTAGGAATTGTAAGTACAGGTATAGTTTTGTTAATTTTTACTGTTTTTGGAGTTTTAGAAAGAAAAATAGTAAAAAGTGAATAGAGAATATATAAAAAAAATCATTGAAATTGCTTTAAGAGAAGATATTAAAGATAAAGATATAACTTCTGAGTTAATTTTACCAGACAATTTAAAAACTAAAGCTTTTATTATTTCTAAAGAAAAAGGAATAATTTGTGGTTTAAAAATAGCAAAGTTGGTTTTTCAATGTGTAGACAAAGAAATTGTTTTTGAAAGTTTAATAAAAGAAGGAAGTGAAATTTATCCTGGACAAAAAATTGCAAAGATTTTTGGAAATGCTAAAAAAATTCTTTTAGCTGAAAGAACCGCTTTAAATTTTTTACAACATTTGAGTGGAATTGCTACCCTGACTAGAAAGTTTGTAGATAAAGTAAAATTTTACAATGTTGAAATTTTTGACACAAGAAAAACTCTTCCTGGGTTGAGAATTTTGGAAAAATATGCAGTAAGGGTTGGGGGTGGAAAAAATCATAGATTCAATTTATCAGATCAGATTTTAATAAAAGGAAATCACATAGATTTGGTAGGTTTGGAAAATGCTATAAAAAGAGCCAAAAAATCAAAAAAGCCTCTTGAGGTAGAAGTGAGAGATTTAAGAGAATTAGAAAAAATTTTGGATTTGAATTTAAAAATAGATGTGATTATGTTAGATAATATGAAAACAAATGAAATAAAAAGAGCAATAAAAATGATTAAAAAAAGAGCAAAAATTGAGGTTTCTGGAAGGGTTAATTTAAATAATGTAAAAGAAATAGCAAAATTGGGGGTAGATAGAATCTCAGTAGGAAAAATTACTCATTCTTCAAAAGCAATAGACATAAGTCTAAAAATTGAAAAATTAAATTAAATGTTTTATCAATGTCCAAAATGTAAAAATATCTGGCAATATTTTTTACCAAAGTGTCCTCATTGTTTTTTGGAATTAAAAAGAATTGAGTCTAAAAAAGCAAAGGTAATTTCTGTTTCAAAGGTTAATATTCCTTCTATTTTTCATTTAAAAGTTCCTTATTTCGTTTTGTTATTAGAAGACGAAAATAAAAATAAATGGCCTCAAAAATCAGAGAGAGAATATAAAATTGGAGAAAATCTAAATTATGAAACAAAAAAAGATAAAAATGCAGTTTCTATTTGGAAAATAAAATATGACATTTTAGAGGGAATTGAAAGGACAATAGAATTTTTAGGAGGAATTGAGCTTGGTTCAAATAGCAAAGTCTTAATTTTACCTACTTTGAAAAAAGCTACTCATTCTTTTTTTGCTGAAAATACCTCAATTGAATTTTTAAATGCAACAATTGAATATTTAATAAAAAGAAAAGTTAAAAGAGAAAATATCAAAGTTTGTAGCCAGGTATTTGATGAAAGCGAAATTGAGGTTTTAACTAAAAAATCAGGATTTTTAAAAATTTGTCAAAAATTTAAGATTTGTCTTTTTGATTTATCAAAAGGAGAATTTATTGAAAAAAATGTGGGAAAATTTAGATTTTTTGTTTCAAAAGAGGTTTTTGAGTCAGATTTAATTTTAAATTTACCAATTTTAAAAAAGAATGAGGCCTCTGCTACAGAGAATATTTTTAAATTTTTAAAAAGAGAAAATTATTTAGCTCTTTCATATTTGTATTCTAAAAAAGAGATTTTTGAAAATTTAAAAAAGGTTTTACCAGAAATTTTAACAATCGGAGATGCCAATTTTGTCCAAGATGAAAATGGAATTGTCAGATACTTTAATTTAATTTTCTGTTCTTTCAATGCCCAGAATTTAGATAGAGTTTTTTTAGAAGTTTTTAATTTTTCAAAATTGCCAGAGATATTAAAAAATGTTAAATTAAATGAAATTGAAATTTTAGGAAGAAAAATTGAAGAAATAAAAATTTATCCCTAAAATGAAAATTTTATGAGATTTTTGAAAAAAGAGACAGAAAGATTGACATTAATTGATTTTATTTTGCCAAAAATTGAAAATAAAACTTTGGCTTTATTAAAAGAAATTGTTTTGATTTTAAGCTTTGCTTTTTTGACTGGAATTTGTGCCAAATTAAAAATTGAAATAGGTCTAGTTCCAATTACAATGCAAACTTTTGCGGTTTTGTTGAGTGGGGCTTTATTGGGAAAAATTAGAGGAGCTCTTTCTCAAATAACCTATCTTTTTTTAGGATTGGCAGGACTCCCTTTTTTTACCAGGGGTGGAGGACTATCTTACATTATGTCTCCTACCTTTGGTTATATAATCGGTTTTGTTTTAGCAAGTTTTTTTGTTGGTTGGCTTTGTGAAAGGGGATTTGATAGAAAAATTAAAACATTAATTTTTGCTATGATTTTAGGAAATTTGATTTTATATTTACCAGGATTGTTGTGGTTAGCAAAATTCATAGGATTTGAAAGAGTTTTAAAAGTTGGTTTTTACCCATTTTTAATTGGAGATGTTGTTAAAATTCTTTTAGTTTGTCTTTCTTTGCCATTTTTTTGGCAAGTTGTTAAAAAATATAAAAAAGAATTTTAATTGAAAGGTCGTTTTTTTTAAAAACCCTTTAAAAAAATGAAAGGAAAAGTTGTTTTAATTACTGGATCTGCTCAAGGAATTGGAAAAGCCATTGCTTTAAAGTTTGCTAAATTTGGAGCGAAAATTGCTTTAAATGATATTTTATCTCAAAAAGAAAATTTAGAAAAAGTAAGAGAAGAAATAGAAAAATTGGGTAGTGAGGCGAAATGTTATTTTGGAGATGTTTCAAATTACAAAGAGGTAGAAGAAATGATACAGAAAATAGAAAAAGATTTCAAAAGGTTAGATGTTTTAGTTAATAATGCTGGAATTTGTCTTGATAGAACTTTAGCTAAAATGTCTCCAAAAGAGTGGCAAAAGGTAATTGATGTTAATTTAACCGGGGTTTTCAATTGCACTAAAGCAAGTTTACCTTTGATTTTACCCTGTCAAGGGACGATTATTAATATTTCTTCTATTGTCGGGGAAAGGGGAAATTTTGGACAGACAAATTATGCTGCTTCTAAAGCGGGAATTATTGGCTTTACAAAGGCTTTAGCTAAAGAACTCGGAAGATTTGGTGTAAGAGTAAATGTGGTTTCTCCTGGTTTTATTGAGACAAAATTGACTCAAAGTGTTCCTCAAGAAATTAAAAATTTTGTTTTAAAATTAACCTGTTTGGGAAGATGGGGAAAACCAGAAGAGGTAGCTAATGTTGTTTTCTTTTTGGCTTCAAAAGAAGCTAGTTTTATTACAGGAGCTGTGATTAATGTAGACGGGGGTTTGGCAATTTAAAAATGGAAAAAATTTATCAAACAATTATTATTGGAGCAGGTCCTGCCGGTTTAACAGTGGGAAGATATTTGGATTCTGCTTTGATTTTAGAACAAAAAAAAGAAATTGGTCAAAAAGTCCAATGCGCTGAAGGTTTGGCAAAAGAATTTTTAGAAAAATTGGAAATTTTACCCCAATCAGAGTGGATTTGTAGTTTTATTGATAAAACTCAGATAATTTTTCCTAACAAAAAAAGCTTCTTTTTAAAAGAAAAAGAAGGGCTTTATATTTTAGATAGAATAAAATTTGAAAAATTTTTGGCAAGTCTTTGTAGGGCTAAAATTTTATTAAAAAAGAAAGTAGTAGATGTAGAGAAAAAAAATGATTTTTTTGAGTTAAAAACCCAAGACAAAGAAACCTTTAAATGTAAATATTTGGTAGGAGCTGATGGTCCTTTTTCTATTGTTAGGAGAAAAATTTTTAAAGAAAAAATTGATTATTTACCTTGTGTAGAATATTTAGTGAAATTAGAAAGAAAGGTAGAGAAAGATACAATAAAGATGTTTTTTGATAATGAAAGATTTCCTTTTGGTTATGCCTGGATATTTCCAAAAGGTGAAAATTTAGCTAATATTGGTTTTGGAGCAAAAAGTGCTTCACTTAGAGAAACTTTTGAAAATTTTATGAAAGAGGTGGAAAAAGAATATGGAAAATATCAACTTTTAAAAGATCAAAGTGGAGTAGTTCCGTTTTTAAAAAAACCTTTCAAGCCAATTAAAGAAAATGCTTTTTTAATTGGAGATGCAGGAGGTATGGTAGATCCAATTACCGGTGGAGGAATAGGAAATGCAATGATTGCTGGCAAAGAATTGGCTCAATGTATTATTAAAGAGGATTTTTCTCCCTTTTTAGAAAAGATTAAAAAATTAAGTTGTTTTAGTGAAAGTTTGTTTTCTTTGAGAGAAATTTTAGCTTCTTTGGAAAATAACACCTTAAATGAGATAGGAGAGATATTAGAATATTATAAAGAATCTCCTTTTTCTCTTTTTAAAAAGAGTTTTTCTTTGAAGGTTTCTGTTTTAATTAAAAGTTTATCAAAGCCTTATTTAAGAAAGAACATTTTTAAATTTTTAAAAATGTTTTTTTTGTATAAAAATTATCTTTCTGAAAAAAAATATGGAGCTTGATAAAGAACAGATAAAAAAGATTATTCCTTACAAAGAACCCTTTTTATTTGTAAGTGGAGTAGAGAAAATAGATGAAAGAAAAATTTTTGGTTTTTATCAGACCTCTCCAAATGATTATTATTTCCAGGGTCATTTTGTTGATTTTAAAATTATGCCTGGGGCTTTAGTATTGGAAGGCTTGGGGCAAATTTCAACAATTTTGTTGAGAAAAAAAATAGGCCCTTTTCATAAAAATTATCATTTTTTAGCTTATGAAGTAAGGGGTTGCCAATTTTTAAGACCAATTTTTCCTGGTGACAGAATTGATTTGGTGGCTGAAATTTTGGCAATTTATGATATTCCAAATTCAAAAAATAAAATTTCAAGAATAAAAGCTAAAGCTTTTGTAGAAAATGAATTAAAGGTCGAAGCAAGGTTTCAAATTTTCATTGTAGATAAAAAAGAATTTGAGAGAAAATATGTTAATTTTGAGCCAAAAAGAAGTTAAAAAGATTTTGCCTTTAAAAGAGATTAAAAAAGTAATCAAAGTAGTAGAAAAAGCATTTTATGATTATGGAAAAGGAAAGGTTCAAATGCCAGCCAAGCTCTATTTGGATTTTAAAAAATTTAACGGAGACTTAAGGATAATGCCTTCTTTTTCTGAGGCATTAAAGATGGCTGGAACCAAAATTGTAAATGTTCATCCAGGTAATCCAAAGAAAGGTTTAAATTCAGTAATGGCAGTAATTGTTTTAAATGATCCCAAAACTGGTCTTCCTTTGGCTTTAATGGATGGAACTTGGATTACCGCTTTGAGAACTGGAGCTGCTTCAGCAGTGGCAACAAAATATTTAGCAAACAAAAAAGCAAAAAGTTTAGGAGTAGTAGGAGCTGGTTTTCAGGCAATTACTCAAATTTGTGCCATTTGCCAGGTGAGAAAAATAAAAGAAATTTTGGTTTATGATGTTTCAGAAAAAGCCATTGAAAGATTGAAAAAGATTTTAGCTAAAGAGAATATTAAAATTGAAAAAGGAGATTTAAAAGAGGTATGTCAAAAAGAAATTTTAGTTACCGTGACTCCTGAAAGAAAACCTATTGTAAAAAATGATTGGATATTGCATGGCACTCATATTAATGCCATTGGCGCTGATGCTGAGGGTAAAGAAGAATTGGAACCTGAAATTTTAAAGAGATCAAAAATTGTTGTAGATTGCTTTGAACAAGCAAGTCACTCTGGAGAAATCAATGTGCCACTATCAAAAGGAATAATTTCAAAAAAAGAGATATTTGGAGAGTTGGGTGAGGTAGTTTCTCAAAAAAAGGCAGGAAGAGAAAATGAAAAAGAAATTACCATTTTTGATTCAACTGGATTGGCTATTCAGGATTTATATACTGCTAATTTAGTTTATAAAGAGGCCAAAAAGAGAAAAATTGGAAGAGAGATAAAAGTAATATAAAATTTTGATTTTAAAAAAAATTTATTTAAAATAAAATTTTATTGGGCCGATAGCTCAGCCTGGTAGAGCGTCGCATTTGCAATGCGAAGGCCTGGGGTTCGAATCCCCATCGGTCCATAAAATGTCTTTGACTAAAATTGTCGCCACAGTAGGTCCTGCAACAGAGAAAGAAGAGGTACTCTCTCTTTTATTAAAAAACGGAGTGAGTGTTTTTAGATTTAATTTAAAATATAATACTCCTCGCTGGCACAAAAATTTAATTCAAAAAATAAGAAAAATTTCAAGAAAGATAGAAAAACCGGTTTCTATTTTGTTAGATTTTCCAGATTTAAAAGGAAAAACCCAAAAAGAAAAAATTAGATTTATTGAAAATTATTTAGAAAATTTACCCCAAAAAGAAATTGATTTTTTGGCAGTTTCTTTTGTTAGAAAAAAAGAAGATATTGAGGTATTTGAAAGAGAAACCAAAAGATTTTCTCTGAGTTCAAAAATTTTTGCCAAAATAGAAGCAAAAGAATCTTTAGAAAATTTTGAAGAAATTTTAGAAAGCTCAATTGGGATTATGATAGCCAGAGGAGATTTAGGAGTAGAAATTCCTTTAGAAAAAGTGCCTTATTTTCAAAAAAAAATTATTAGAAGATGTGTCCAGGTGGGAAAACCAGCTATTGTGGCAACTCAAATGCTAAAATCAATGGTTAAAGAACCCTTCCCAACCCGCGCAGAAGTTTCAGATGTTGCCAATTCTGTTTTAGATTATACAGATGCGGTAATGCTTTCAGAAGAGACAGCAATAGGTAAATACCCAGTAGAAGCAGTAAAAATTATGAAAAAAATTTGTAGTTTTTGGGAAAAAAAGAGAGCTTTTTTGTCTTGGAATGTAGAAATCAAAAATCAAACTTCTGCCATTTGCTATTGTGCCTACCAGCTTTGGAGAAATTTTGAGTGCCAAAGAGAAAAAATTAAAGCTTTTGTAGTTTTGACCAAAAAAGGAATGTCAGCTCATATGCTTTCTCGCTTGAAACCCAAAATTCCAATTTTCGCTTTAACTCCAGATGAAAAATTAAAAGATAGATTATGTGTTTTATATGGTGTTTTTCCTTTAATTTTCAAGAAAAATAGAAATTTTTATCAAAAAAAAGATTGGCAAAATATAAAGGAAATTTTGAGTTATTTAAAAAAGAAAACTTTCCTTAAAAGCAAAGACAAAGTTATTTTAGTTTATGCTGAAGACTGGAAAAAATTTGGAAGGGCAAATGTTTTGAGAATTCAAAAAATTCCTTAAAAATATGGATTTAGAAAAAATAAAAAAAATAAATGTAAAAATAATTGGAATTGGTGATGGAGGAGCGAATATAGTCTGTGAAGTTTCTCAAAAAATTAAAAAAACAAATTTTTTAATAGTAAACGGTAAAGGACAATTTTTAAAGAAAATTCCAAAAAATGTTGAAAGGTTTGAGTTAAAAGGAAAAATTCCTCTTGAAAGTGATTTTGAAGGAGTTGAAAAATTAGTTAGAGAGAATGAAGAGAAAATTAAAAAGGTTTTGAAAAATGTTGATTTAGCAATTTTTATTATTTGTTTAGGAGGAGCAACAGGTTCTGGGGCAGGTTTTGTTTTTTCTGAAATTTCTCAAAGACTGGGAAACTTAAATTATGGAATTTTTACTCTTCCTTTTAAATTTGAAGGAAAGAAAAAAAGAGAGATTGCAAGTTTTGCCTTTCAAAAAATAAAAGAGAATTTTCATTCTTTTTCAATAATTGAGAATGATAAAATTTTTCAGTTAGTTGACAAAAGTGTCTCTTTGAAAAATGCCTTTTCTGAATTAAATAAAATTTTAGCTAAAAATATTCAGGGTTTGATTGAATTGATTTTCCAACCTTGTCTTATCAATATTGATTTTGCAGATATAAAAAGTGTCTTGACGGGAAGGGGTAAATTAGTTTTTTTAAACAGTGCCAAGGCTAAAGATAAAAACAGAGCAAAAGAAGCACTTGAGAAAGTTTTAAAATGCCCTCTTTATTCTTATAATATTGACAAAGCAAAAGAAGTTTTATTTAATATTGCTGGTGGTAAAGACTTGACATTAACAGAGGTAAGAGAAATTTCAGAAAAAATTTCTCAAATTTCAAAGAGCAACAAAATTATTTTTGGAATTTGTGAAAAAAAAGATCTCCAAAATCAAATTGAACTTACTCTTTTAGCTTCAGGTTGCCAGGCTTTAAATTTTGATTTTTTGAACCTTTCTCAAAAAGAAGAACCTTTGCCAATTTTGACTAAAAATCAAAAAAATCAAAAAAAGCAAAAAAAAGAAAATTCAAATGAAATTAGGAAAAATGCCCTTCAGGTAAAAGAAGAGATAAAAAAAATGGAAAAAGAAATGTTAGAAAAAGAAAAATTTTGGGAAATTCCCGCTATTTTTAGACAAAAAAAGAAAAAAAATGCAAAAAATATATAAAATTTTTAAAAAAGTTTACAAAAAAAGAAATCCCCTATCTAAAAAATACGATTTTGGGTTATTATTGATTATTGGAGGTTCAAAATTTTATTCTGGTTCTCCAGCTTTTTCTGCAATGTCGGCTTTTAGGGCAGGTATTGATATGGTGCATATTTTAGCTCCAAAAAGAGCTTCAGACATTTGTGCTTCTTTTTCACCAAATATTGCTTCTCTTCCTTTGGAGGGAGATTTTTTAAATCAAAATCATTTACCCTTACTTTTTTCAATGACTCAAAATGCCCAAAAGGTAGCTCCAGGAAAGGTGGCGGTTGTAATCGGAGGAGGAGTGGGAAGAGAAAAAGAAACCCAAAGAGCAATTTTGGATTATCTTTCTCAAATCTCTTTACCTGTAGTAATTGATGCAGATGCCATTTATGCTGTTTGTCAAAAAAAAGAAATATTAGCTCAAAAAAATTTTTTAATTACTCCTCATGCTTTTGAATTTTTTGCATTGACAGGAAAAAAAGTTTATAATTTATCTTTAAAAGAAAAAATAGCCATAGTAAAAAAAGAAGCCGAAAAATTAAAAACTACAATTTTATTGAAGGGAGACAAAGATATAATTTCTGATGGAGAGAGAGTAGAAATTAACAAAACTGGAAATGCATTTCTAACAGTAGGAGGGACAGGTGACACTTTAGCAGGAATAGCAGGAACCCTTTTGGCTAGAGGTCTTTGTCCTTTTGAGGCAGGATTGTTATCAGCTTATATCAATGGATTGGCAGGCGAAATTGCTAGTAAAAAATTGGGAGAATCTTTAACCGCTACTGATTTAATTGAGGCAATTCCTTTAGCTTTAAAAAAAATAAAAAAATTATGATTCAAAAGATGACAAAATTAAAAGTGATAGATAATACTGGAGCCAAAGTTATCCAGTGTATTCAAATTTTGGGAGGCTCTAAAAGAAGATATGCGAGATTGGGAGATGTAATTGTTGGAGTAGTAAAAGAAGCAGAGCCAAGGAGAATAGTTAAAAAACACGATATTGTTAGGGCAGTAATTGTTAGACAAAAAAAGCCTTTTAGGAGAAAAGATGGTTCTTATATTCGCTTTGATGATAATGCCTGTGTGATTTTAGAGGGAAAAACAAAAGCACCAAAAGGTGGAAGAATTACAGGTCCTATTGCCAGAGAGGTAAAAGAAAAAGGTTTTGATAAAATTGCTGCTTTAGCTCCAGCAATTTTGTGAATTATGAAAATTAAAAAAGGAGACAAAGTAGTAGTTATTGCAGGAAAATACCGGGCAAAGACTGGAAAGGTAATAAAAGTTATCCCCAAAGAGAAAAAAGTGATAGTTGAGGGAGTAAATTTAGTAAAAAAACATATAAAACCAAAAAGAGAAGGAGAAAAGGGCCAAATTATTCAAACACCAGCTCCTATTGATGTGTCTAATGTAAAATTGCTTTGTCCAAAATGTGGAAAGGCTACAAGGGTAGGATATAAAATTGTTTTTGATGAAAATAAAAAAAGACAAAAAATTCGGATTTGTAAAAAATGCAAATCAGAGATATGATGAAACTGAAAGAAAAATATCAAAAAGAAGTAATTCCAAAGATGATGGAAAAATTTGGCTACAAAAATAAAATGGCAGTGCCAAAGATTGAAAAAGTAGTCGTAAATGTGGGTTTTGGAAAATTGGTTTCAGATAAAATCCCTAAAGAAAAAGAAAAAATTTATCAGCAAATTTTGGAAGATTTAGCCTTAATTTGTGGTCAAAGACCTATTTTAACTAAAGCAAAAAAATCAATTTCAGGATTTAAATTAAGGAAAGGAGAATCCATTGGGGCTAAGGTTACCTTGAGAAAAGATAGAATGTATGATTTTTTAGAAAGGTTAATTCATATTGCTTTGCCCAGAACAAGAGATTTTAAGGGAATTTCACCAAAATCTTTTGATAAAAATGGTAATTTAACTATTGGAATAAAAGAACATATTGTTTTTCCGGAAATTTCTCCAGAAAAGGTAAAGGAAATTTTTGGTTTAGAAATTACTATTTGCACTACTGCTAAAGAAAGAGAAGAAGGAATACATCTTTTAAAATTTTTGGGTTTTCCTATAAAAATGTAGTATAATATTTAAAAATGGCGGTCGTAGCTTAATTGGCTAAAGCGCCTCGCTGTGGCCGAGGAGATCTGCGGGTTCGAGTCCCGCCGACCGCCCAAAATCTACCATCTTGCATTGTGAATTTTGAGCCAAAAACCTATTCTGTTTACTATTACGTGTAAAAAGAAAGTTGCTACTAAAATAAAAAGCCAAATTTTGATTTCTAATTTTAGCCAAGGTTGCAAGAAAATAAAAGCTCCAATTACATAATTTATCTGATCAAAAGGTAAAAATTTTGCTCCAGGTTTCAAATTTAATCTTCTTTTAATAAAGGCAAATAAAAGATCACCAAAGATTGCTCCCCCCGAAATTAAAAAGCCAAAAAAGAAAAGATTGATTGTTTCATAATTTAAAATTGAAATTTTTTTAAAAAAAGAAAATTGATAAAGAAAAAACTGAATTAAAACCACGATTTCACCAACCAAAATTCCCAAAATTGCTCCTCGCCAGGTTTTATGAGAGCCAAAAATTGGCTTTCCTAAAAATTTTTTTTTAAAATCTATTTGTTTGGCTAAAAAATTAAAAAGATTAAATTTCTTTGCCAAAGGAGGAGTCATATTAGTAAAATAAGCTGGTAAAAAAAAGTAAAGACAAGATAAAATAAATTCAAAAGTCATAATTTAAGAAATAGCATTTTCAAAATGGTAAATTTTAAATTTTTTGTTTTCAAAAATTATAGAAATAATATCAATTTGCCATTTACAATTTAGAGGAAATTTATTTTTTATTAGCCAACCCTCAGCACTTTGAATTAACCTTTTCTTTTTTTCAGAATTTACCTTTGCTTCGGGAAAAATAAAAAATTTTTTCTTTTTATTAATAGATTTTACCTCCACAAAACAAATTACATCTTTCTTTTTTGCCACAATATCAATTTCTCCCCTTTTGCCAAAACGAGCAATTTTGAAAACAAAATTTCTATCCAATATTTTGTAGCCCTTTTCTATCAAGTAATTTTTAGCAATTTCCTCTCCTAATTTGCCACAATTTTTGGTATTCACGAATTTTAGATTTTAAAAAAAGTTAGAGTAATTTTTGTGGACCTGGTGGGACTTGAACCCACATCAAGGCAATGCGAATGCCTCGTTTTTTCCAAATTAAACTACAGGCCCTCTAATAAATATAGTATAAACAAATTGAAATCACAATCAAAATAATAGGCAAGACAAGAGACCAGAAAAATGGATAGCTTTTTATTTTTTCTCTTTCAGTTTCTAAATATTTTAAAGAAATAGAAGCACCAATTCCTCGATAAAACCAGCCAACAGCTTGAGAGGGAACTCCAAACAATTTTTTAACTTTATTGATAGCAAAAAAGAGATCACCAATAAAACCAAATAGAGAGGTATAATTTAGAAAAATTATTCCGGTAGAATCTTGGTACATCATGTCTTCGCTGAAAATAAATCCTGGAATACCTTTTCCTATTACCTTTCCAGAAAGAATAACCGGTTTTCCTCTTAAGGGTGAAGCATAAGGATTTCTCATTTGTTCAAGTACTGTAGTTTTAATAGGGGAACTAATTGGAAATTTATACAAAGTTTGCAAAATTAAACCAATACCAAAAGCTGCAGGCAAAAGAGCCAGTGGGAGAAAAAAGAAGGCACATAAAGTAAGAAGATAAGGCAACACCAAAATTAATAATCCAAAAAAGAAATTTTTATATAGTTTGAATTTATCAACCTTCATTCTTTTAATTGCCAAATCTATATCCAAATGAAAGGGTTTGCCTTCTTTTTTTGCAATTTTGTTTAAAAAACTTATTCTTTTTCCGGTTAAGGGATGGCTACTATTGAGTTCTACTAATTTTGCCCAAGGACTTATGATATCAAAAGCCATTACCTCAGTAATAATTTTCTCGTCTTTTAAATCCAAAAAAGAACTAACCATGTACTTTGCATTTTTTACATCAATAATTCCCAAATGTCTTGTGCTTTGTAAAAGATGTTGAGCCTTATCAGTATCTTTTACTTTCACAATCCCGTAAGCAATTTTAAAAAGAGCACTAGAAAGATCTTTGGGATCGGTAAGTTTTGCAGAAAAAGCATCAGCCAAATATTCTCTTATCCTGCTCAAATAAAGTAGTAAATAAATTCCGATAAAGTATAAAATATAAGCAAAAACTGCAATAAATAATGTTACACTTGATCTTTTTTCTCTGGATCTTGAGCGAATGAGAAAAGAATAAATTTCATATAATATTTGGACCAAAGTGCTCCCTATCATCATTATAATAAAATCGCGATTAACGATATGTCCTAATTCATGAGCTATTACCGCTTTTTGTTCTCTTTCGTTGAGAAAATGAAAAATCCCTTCAGTAATAATAATTCTTGCATTGAATCTGCCAGAACCATAAGTAAAAGCAGTGGGATTTTTATCGGGAATAATTCCCACCTTGGGAAACTTAAATTTATATTTTTGAGAAACCCTTTCAATAATTTGTTCAATTTGGGGATATTCTTTTTCAAGTTCTTTTTTTGAAAGAAATCTTACTCTGTAACACCATTTATTAATAAGATCAGTAATTGCAGGTCCCACTAACCATGAAATAAAATTAATAGTGATAGTCAATCCAATAGCAAACCAGAGGTTTATTTTTCCAAAATACAGCATTATTAAAATTATTACCGCACAGACAAAAGAAAATAATATAAAAAGAGTAAAAAGTGAAGCAAAAAATAGTCTATTCATAAAAAATTTTTAGTCGGAGAGCCGAGAATCGAACTCGGGCCCCAGCCTCCCGAAGGCTGTGTACTACCATTATACTACTCTCCGTCTTTTAAAATTTTACAATTTATATTTTTTTCTTTCAATATCACTGCTTTACCCAGCCGTTGCTTACCCAGGGTAAGCAATTTTTGATTGATGGCAAAAAAGTAAAAAAATTTATATAAAAATTTTAGAATGAAAAAATATCTTTTTTTCAAAAAATATCAATTTTTACCTTTAAAAAAATTGGGTCAGCATTTTTTGATTAATGAAGCAATTTTGGAGAAAATTGTAAAAGTAGCCAAAATTAGTTCAAAAGATGTAGTTTTAGAAATTGGAGCAGGTTTTGGAAATTTGACAAGAAAAATTGCAATAAAATCAAAAAAAGTAATTGCCATAGAAAAAGACCCAAGAATAATTCCTCTTTTAAAAGAAAATCTCAAAGAATATTCCAATGTAAAAATTGTTAAAGGAGATGTTTTAAAAATAGATTTTAATTTGTCTGAAGATTACAAAATAGTTGCCAATTTGCCCTATTATATTACCTCACCGGTTTTGGAGCTTTTTTTGGAAAAAGTTAAAAAAAAGCCAAAGGCTTTGTTTTTGACTCTTCAAAAAGAAATGGCTCAAAGAATATGTGCTAACCCTCCAAAAATGAATTCTTTGGCTATTTTTGTTAAATTTTATGCAAGACCAAAAATTATTTTTTATATTTCTAAAAATCACTTTTGGCCAAAGCCAAAAGTTGACTCTGCTTTAGTGAAAATTGTTCCTTTGTGTTCAATTCCTTTTGAAGATCCTAAAAAGTTTTTCAAAATTGTAAAGGCTGGCTTTTCTCATCCAAGAAAACAATTGATCAATAACCTTTCTGAAAAATTAAAATTGTCAAAAGAAAAGGCAAAAAATTGGCTTTTGAAAGCCAAAATTCCTCCCTCAAAAAGAGCTGAAAATTTAAAAATCAAAGATTGGATAAAATTGGCCAAATTAGATTGTTGAAATTTATTTTTTAATAAAATAAAATTAAAAAGTATGAGAAAAATTTTTCTCTTTCTCTTTATTTTGAAAATTTTATTTTTTCCTTTAATTTGTCAGGGAAAATTGAGGTATTATGAGGCATGTGAGAGTGTCTCAAGTGGAGTTTGTATGACTCCTACTTATACCGTTTGTTATGATGGTTTGGTGCCATGCGGAAAAGATGTTTGGTATGCTCAAGGATCTCATCCAGATTGTCCTACTTCCTCGCTTCCAATGAGTGTTACTACTACTCATTGTCAGCTTTGTCATTTTTTTATTATGTTTAATGGCGCAGTTGATTTTCTCATTTGGGAAATTGTTTTACCTTTGGCGGTTTTAATGCTAATTGTAGGAGGAATTTTATATATTTTAGCAATTTTAGAGTTTGTTCCTGGAGGACCCCAGACTGTAAATCAGGCAAAACAAGTAATTAGTGCTGTTTTCATTGGTTTATTTATTGTCTTTTCTGCCTGGTTTTTGGTCAATTTATTTTTCACCTTAATTGGAGTAGCTGATTGGACAGGATTAAAAGAAGGCTGGTTTAAAATTGATTGTCCAGTAGAACTATGAAATGTTATCTTGGCATAGATGTTGGTTCATTAACTTGTAAATTTGTTTTAATTAATGAAAAAACAGAGGTTTTGTATTGGAAATATTTTAGGACAGAAGGCAATGTGATTTTGGCAATTCAAAAAGGATTGAAAGAGTTAAAAGATTGGATTGATAATTCAAATTTGAAAATTGAAATTGGAGGAGTATCCGCTACAGGTTCTGCAAGATATTTAGTAGGAGCCATTGTTGGAGCAGATTTGATTAAAAATGAAGTTACCGCTCATGCTAAAGGAGCTCTTCATTTTGTTCCCAATGTAAGAACAATCATTGAAATTGGGGGTCAAGATTCAAAAATTATTATTTTAGAAAACGGAGTAGTAGTAGATTTTGGTTTAAATTTAGTGTGTGCTGCAGGATGTGGTAGTTTTTTAGATGCTCAGGCATTTAGATTGAAAATTCCAGTTGAAGAATTTGGAAAATTGGCTTTAAAGTCTAAAAATCCAACAATTATAGCTTCAAGATGCACAGTCTTTGCTGAATCTGATATGATTCACAAACAACAGATGGGACATAAAATTGAAGATATTATTGCTGGCCTTTGTGAGGGCCTGGCAAGAAACTATTTAGCTGGAGTAGCCAAAGGAAAAAAAATTTTACCTCCTATTGTATTTTTGGGTGGTGTTTCTCAAAATGTGGGAATGAGATGGGCTTTTGAAAAAAATTTGGGTCAAAAATTGATAGTTCCCCCTTACAATACCGTAATGGGGGCTTTTGGTGTTGCTCTTTTGGTAAAAGAAAAACCTCCTTTAAAGACAAAGTTTCGGGGTTTTGAAATTTATCAAAAAAATATTCAATGTAGTTCTTTTAGATGTAAAGGCTGTCCCAACCAATGTGAAGTAGTTGAAGCAAAAATAGATGGAAAGGTAATAGGAAGATGGGGAGATAGATGTGGAAGATGGTCAAATCTTATTTATTAGATGGCAAATTTTAAAATTTTTAATAAAACTTATTTTTTACCAAAGCTTTTAAGGAAAGAATTAAAAAAGCCTTTTGGGAGGCCTATTTTTGGCACAAAAAAGGAAGTTTTGAGAGAATTTCAAAAAATTATTAAAGAAAAAAAATATAAAAAAATAATTACAGTAGGAGATTATTGCTCTTTAAATTTACCCTCTGATATTAGAATTTTTGATGGGAAAATAAAAAGAAAAAAAGTTAATTCCCGTTTGTTAAAAGATAAAAACCTTTTAAAATGTAAAAATCCGCCGGGAACAATTCAAAAAGAAGTTTGGCAAAAGATTAAAAAGGCTTTAAAAGAAAACAAAAATATTTTTGTTGAGGGAGAAGAAGATCTTTTGGTTATTCCTACAGTTATTTTGGCTGAAAGAAATTCTCTTGTTGTTTATGGATTTCCTCAAAAAGGGATTTGCTTGATTGAGGTTTCTTTTAAAACAAAAAAAATCTTTAGAGAAATTTTAGAAGAATTTGAAAGCTCAAGCTAATTTTTATGAGAAAAAATTTATTTTTGTTTTCTCTGGTTGGTATAGGATTTTTTTTGTTCATTTTCTTTTGGGAAATAAAAAAAAGCTGGCATTTTAATGAAAATTTTTTAAATTCAAATTTACCAAAAAAAGAATTAAAAGCAAAAAGTCTTTCAAAAACTAAACCTCCTCTTTCCTTAAAAGTAGTAAAAGTTTTGGAGGTTTTGGGTCAACCAGAATTTGTTTTTGTTAAAGATAATCTTGCTTTTTTAGCAAGTGGATATTCTGGAATTCAAATTTTTGATGTTACAGAGCCTCAAAATGCAAAGTTAGTTGGCAGTTTTGATACTCCAGGTTATGCAGAAGGTATTTTTGTTTTAAAAAATTTTGCTTATGTTGCCGATAAAGACGGAGGATTTTTGATTTTAGATGTTTCTAATCCTAAATTTCCCAAATTAATAAATAGAAACAAAAAAATTTCAGCTGAAGGGGTTTTTGTTAAAGATGGATTGGCTTTTTTGGCATATGCCTGGTGGGGAATAAAAATATTTGATGTTTCCAATCCCGCTTTACCAAAATTAATTTTAGAGAAAGATTTACCAGATGAGTCAGAGGCGGTTTTTGTTGATAGAAATTATCTTTTTGTAGCTAAAGCTAACTGGACCAAAAAAGATGGAAAAGCAAAAAAAGGAGATCTTCAAATTTTTGATATTTCAGACCCCAAAAATCCAAATCTTGTTTTTACCCACTTTCCTTCAGTAGGATACGCTGAGAGTGTTTTTGTCAAAGATAATTTACTTTTTTTAGCGGTTGATAAGGCAGGATTTTTAATATTTGATATCTCAAATCCCCAAAAACCTGTTTTGCTTTCCAATTTTAAAACTTCTGGTTCTGTAGAAAGTATTTTTGTTTTTGAAAAATATGCCTTTTTAGCCAGTGGAAAATCTGGTCTAAAAATAATTGATGTTTCTCAACCTGAAAATCCAAAATTGATTTCTACTCTTTCAATTTCTGGCTTTTGTGAGAGAATTTTTGTTTCTAAAAATTATATTTATTTAGCAGTAAAAGAAACCCCCTCATTGGCTAATATAAACACCAAAAAGCAAAAAGGCTATCTTTATATTATTAAATTTTCTCCAAATCATGAAAAAGATTGATTTTAAAAAGGGGGTATGCTAAAATTATTTTTATGATGAAATTTGATTTTGAAAAAATTAAAAAAGAAGGAAAAGAAAAGATAAAAAAAGCAAAAAATTTAGAGCAATTAAAAGAAATTTTTGATTTTTATTTTGGGAAAGAGGGAAAAATAAGTTTAATCTTCAAATCCTTAAAAGAAATGGGAGGAAAAGAGAAAAAGAAAATAGGACAAATAGCAAATGAATTAAAGAACTTTTTAAAAAGAGAGATAGAGAAAAAAGAAAATGAATTAAAAGAAAAACTTAAAAAAGAAATAGAAGAAAGGGAATGGTTAGATATTAGTTTGCCAGGTAAAAAACCTGAATTGGGTCATTTACATCCTTTAACTTTAATTACCAGAAAAATTGTTTCAATTTTTCAATCAATGGGTTTTTCAGTTGTTGAAGGTCCCGAAATTGAAAACGAATGGTACAATTTTGATGCCTTAAATATCCCTAAAGAGCATCCAGCCAGGGATTTGTGGGACACTTTATATTTAAAAAATAATTTTAAAAGTGAAAATAAAAAAAATGGGAAATTTTTATTAAGAACCCACACCTCACCGGTTCAAATTCGTTATTTAGAAAAACACCAACCTCCTTTCAAAATTATAGCTCCAGGAAGAGTTTTTAGACATGAAGCCACAGATAGCAAGCATGAGATTAATTTTCACCAAATAGAAGGATTAATGGTGGCTGAAAAAGTTTCGGTTCCCCATTTTAAGGCTATTATTTCCCATTTTTTAAATGAATTTTTTCAAAAAAAAGTCAAAATGAGATTGAGGCCTTCTTTTTTTCCTTTTACTGAGCCTTCTTTTGAAATAGATATTTTGTGTGTCATTTGTCAGGGAAAAGGTTGTTCAACCTGTTTGGGTTCTGGATATTTAGAAATAATGGGAGCTGGAATGGTTCATCCCAATGTTTTTAAAAATTCGGGTTTAAATCCAAAGTTTTGGAAGGGTTTTGCTTTTGGTTTGGGTCTTGAAAGAATGGCAATGCTAAAATATAAAATTGATGATATTAGACTATTTTTTAGTGGGGATTTAAGATTTTTAAAGCAATTTTGAAAATTTTTATGAGAGAGAAGTTAACTTTTGAAAGAAGCGAAGAAAAGAAGAAAGAGACAGGTGAGGAAAAGAGTGAAAAAGAGAGAAAATTATCAGAAAGAGACCTGGCAAAGGTAGAATATATAAAAAGAAATACTCATTTGGGAAGGATAGTGAAAGCACTTTTAGATAGTGAAAATGGGGAACGTCCTATGGATAAGGTAAGAAAAGAAATAAGAGCAGGACGCAAACCCGGCGGTCTTACCTTTCCTGCTGGGAGAGAATTGAAAATTTTTGAAATAGATGGTGGTACAATAAGACTAAAAGCGAGAGATGAGGAATTAAATCAAAAACTATTAGAATATTGGAGGAGAGCTGATGAGTTAGGTCTAGTGAGAGATATTTTAGAGATTGTTGAAGAAAAAGGAAGAATACCTCTTTCAGAAATAACAAATCGGTTTAGTTCTCTTTCTTCTCGTGATACTATTATTGAGAAGGTAAAAAAATTAGAAGAAGCGGGTTTAATTCAATCTTCAAAAGAGGGAAAAAGGAGAATTTTAATAAAAAAAGAATTTAAAGAAAAAAAAGAATAAAATATGCTTTTTTCTTTCCAATTTTTACAATCTTTTTTTGATAAAAAGCTTCCCCCTCCAAAAAAGTTGGCAGAGATTTTAACCAATCATATTTTTGAGGTGGAAAATGTAGAAAAAAAAGATAAAGATTATGTTTTAGATATTGATATTTTGCCAAACAGAGGAGATTGCCTTTCTCATTTAGGATTGGCAAGAGAAATTTCAGCTATTTTAAATTTAAAATTAAAAGCACCAAAAATAAAAATTAAAGAATCAAAAGAAAAAATTGAAAAATATGTTTCTTTGGAGGTTAAAGATAAAACTTGCAAAAGATATACTGCCAGATTAATAAGAGGTATAAAAGTTTCTCAGTCTCCTTTGTGGTTAAAAAAGAGATTAGAAATTTGTGGCCTAAATTCTATAAATAATGTTGTTGATATTTTAAATTATGTAATGCTTGAATTTGGTCAACCCTTACATGCTTTTGATTTTGATAAAATTTCTTTGCCCAAAAAAATAATTGTCAGAAATGCAAAAGAAGGAGAAGAAATAGTTAGTTTAGATGGGAAAAAATATAAATTAGACAGAGAGATATTATTAATTGCTGATTCAAAAAAGCCCTTAGCAATAGCTGGAATTAAAGGAGGAAAGGAAGCTGAAATTAAAAAAGAGACAAAAAATATTTTAATTGAAAGTGCTAATTTTGAGGGACCAAAAATTAGAAAGGCCTGCCGGAAATTAAAATTATTTACCGAAGCCTCAAAGAGATTTGAACATCGAATAGACCCCAATTTAACTGAGATTGCTCTAGAAAGAGCTTGCCAATTAATTCAACAAATTTGTGGAGGTGAGATTTTAAAAGGAAAATTGGATTTTTATTTAGAAAAAGAATCTCCAAGGATTGTGGCTTTGGACTTTAAAAATTTAAGAGAAATTTTAGGGATTCATATTTCTCAAAAAGAAGTTAAAAGAATTTTGAATTCTCTTGGGTTCAAAACCAAAAAAGAGAAAGAAAAGTTAATAGTTAAAATCCCCACATTTAGAAGAGATATTTTTTTGCCAGAAGATTTAATTGAAGAAGTGGGAAGAATTGTAGGTTATGAGAAGATTCCAATTGAGTTTCCAAAGGTATTTTTAGTACCTCCAAAAAGGAATTTGGAAATTTTCTGGCAAGAAATGACAAGAGATATTTTAAAAGAAATGGGATTTTGTGAGGTTTATAATTATTCTTTTTTGAGCAAAAGAGAAATTGAAATTTTTGATTTTTTGCCAAATGAAGTAATAGAAATTGAAAATCCAACTAGTGAAAAATTCCAATTTTTAAGACCAAGTTTAATTCCTAATTTGTTAAAAAACATTAAAAAGAATTTGCCCTATTTTAAAGAAATAAAAATTTTTGAGATAGGAAAAATTTTTAAAAAGGAAAATTCTCAAAAGATTTTAGAGAAAAAAATGCTTAGTGGAGCTCTTTTTGGAGAGAAGTTTTTTGAAGCTAAAGGAACAGTAGAGGTTTTGCTAAATAAATTGGGTATAGCAAATGTTTGGTTTGATGAATATCAAGCTGTCCCCACTCAAACCAAAATTTCTATTTGGCATCCTAAAAGGTGTGCTGAAATTAAAATTAATCAAGAAAAAATAGGATTTTTAGGAGAAATTTGTGGTGATATTTTAGAAAAATATGAAATCTCTGGAAAGGTAACTTTTTTTGATATTGATTTTGAAAAGTTCTCAAAATTGGCTTCAGAGGAACACGAATATCAACCCATTTCTCCCTATCCAGCGATAATAAGAGATATTGCTATTTTGGTACCTAAAAAAGTAAAAGTTGTACAAATTTTAAATGTGATAAATTCTGTTGGCAAAGGATTAATTAGAGATGTTGATTTATTTGATATTTATGAAGATAAAGAGTTTTCAGAAGGAAAAAAGAGTTTAGCTTTTAGAATTGTTTATCAAGCAAAAGATAGGGCCTTGAGTCCAGAAGAGGTAGAAAAAGTTCAAGAAAATATTATTGAGGCTTTAGAAAAAAATCCTGACTGGAAAGTAAGAAGGTAAATTTTTATGAGAGAAAAGCTTAGAATTAGAGAAAGCAGAAAAGAAAATGCAAGAGAAAACGAAAAAGCGGGGAATGAAATTGATAAGCTAAAAAACCTCTTGGGTTTATTTGAAGAAGGAAAAATTTTAAATTTAGTTCAAGAGATTATCACAGAACAGCCAGAACTTTCCTTTTTTAAGGTAGCAGAGGAAATTCAAAAAATTACAGGAAAGTCTTCCAAGTCTGTTTACACAACACTCACATTATTAGAAAGACAAGGCATAATACAAAAAGGAGAAAGAGAAGATAAAATAAAAATTGAAAATATTAATTGGGAAAAAGCAAGAGATTTGTGGGATGAAAGTGACCATAAAAAAATTTTAGAGTTTATTAATGAGAAAGGTAATGTTACCATAAAAGAAATTCAAGAAAATTTTAGGTTTTCTTCTTCTAAGGTTAGAAAAATAGTGAGACAATTAAAAGAAAAAAAATTAATAAAGGTTATAAATTTTGGGATTCCTCATATAATTTGTTCTATAGATAAATTAAATGAGACTTCAAATCTTAAAGAATTATTTGAAATAAAAAACAAAAAGAAAAAACAATGAAAGAGAATGAAAAGAAAATAGATTATAGTGCTAAAGATATTCAGGTGCTTGAAGGTTTAGAACCTGTAAGGAAGAGGCCAGGGATGTATATTGGTTCTACTGATACTGAGGGCTTGCATCATCTTCTTGTTGAAGTAGTTGCTAATGCGGTAGATGAGGCGATAATGGGTTATTGTTCAGAGATTAAAGTTTTCCTTTTGCCAAAAAACGGAATTGAAGTCCAAGATAATGGAAGAGGAATTCCTGTAGATATTCATCCCAAGACAAAAAAATCAGCTTTAGAAACGGTAATGACATATTTGCATGCGGGAGCAAAATTTGGAGGAAAAATTTATCTCTCTACAGGAGGACTGCATGGAGTGGGAATTTCTGCAGTTTGTGCCCTTTCTTCTTATTTGAAAGCAGAAGTTTGTAGAGGAGGAGAGAGATATTGTCAAGAATATTCAAGAGGAAAGGCCATTTCTCCTTTAAAGAAAATAGGAAAATGCTCAAATAGCGGAACCTCAATTTATTTTGAGCCAGATCCTCAAATTTTCAAAACAATTAAATGGAATTTCAAAAAAATTTTAAATCATTTAAGACAACAAGCTTATTTGACAAAAAAACTAAAAATTACCCTCTTTGATAAAAGAAAAAAACCCTTTACTTCTTATACTCTTTATTTTGAAGGGGGTTTGCCTTCTTATATAAAATATCTCACCAGAGGAGCAGAACCCTTGCATCAAAACATTTATTATGGATTTGGCGAAAAAGAAGGAACAATTGTAGAAGCTTCTTTTTTGTATACAAAAGAGATGGAATGCTATGAAGAAAGCTTTGCTAATAATGTATTTACACCAGGGGGAGGTACTCATTTGACCGGCTTTAGAAGTGCCCTAACTAGAACTCTTAATGATTTTGCCAGAAAAAATGGATTTTTAAAGGAAAAAGATGAAAATTTAAGTGGAGAAGATATCAGGGAAGGATTGACAGCGGTGGTTTCAATTAAAATTAGAGATCCTCAATTTGAAGGTCAGACAAAGGCAAAATTAGGAAATTCAGAAGCAAAGGCGATAGTAGAACAAATAGTTGCACAAACTCTTTCTGAATTTTTAGAAAGACATCCCCAAGATGCCAAAGCTATTATTGAAAAATGTATTTTAGCCCAAAAAGCAAGAAAAGCGGCAAAGGCAGCAAGAGAGACAGTGCTAAAAAAAGGAATTCTAAGAGGTTTGGCTTTACCCGGGAAACTGGCAGATTGTGTTTCAAGAAAACCTCAAGAAAGTGAATTGTTTATTGTAGAAGGAGAGTCAGCAGGGGGAAGTTCCAGACAGGCAAGAGATCGTCATTTTCAGGCAATTTTACCTTTAAAAGGAAAAATTTTAAATGTAGAAAGGGCGAGATTAAATAAGATTTTGGCCTCCAAAGAGATAAAAAATTTAATAATTGCTTTAGGTACTGCCATTGGTGAAGATTTCAATCCAGACAAAGCGAGATATCATCGGATAATAATAATGTGTGATGCTGATAGTGATGGCAATCACATTAAAACCTTACTTTTAACTCTTTTTTACAGATATTTTAAACCACTAATTGAGAGGGGATATTTATATATTGCTCAACCCCCTCTCTACAAAATTCAAATTGGAAAAGAAGTAAAATATGCTTATAGTGAACAAGAAAAAGAAAAAATTTTAAAGAAAATTAAAAACAAAGCGGTTTCCATTCAAAGATATAAAGGATTGGGAGAAATGAATAGCCAAGAATTATGGGAGACTACAATGAATCCTAAAAATAGGGTTTTGCTTAAAGTGACCATTGAAGATGCCAAAGAAGCAGATAGAATTTTTGATATTTTAATGGGAAATGAAGTATTACCTCGGAAAAAGTTTATTCAAAATTACGCCAAATCTGTTAAAAATTTAGACATTTAAAAATGTGATAATTAAAAAAGTAAAGACAAGGGTTTTTTTACCTCCAAAAGATGATTTATTTTCTTTAATCAAAGAATCTCTGACTAATTTAAAAGAAAATTCAGTGATTGTTTTTACTTCAAAAATTGTGTCTATTTGGGAAGGGAGATGTATAAGAAAAAGTTTAGTTAAAAATAGAGAAGAATTAATTAAAAAAGAGGCAAAATTTTATATTAAAGAAAATAATTCTTTTTTAACCATTAAACACAATAGCATTTTACCTTCAGCAGGTATTGATGAATCAAACGGAGATGAATATTACATTCTTTTACCAAAACACCCCTTTTTAAGTGCCAAAAAAATTTATTATTTTATCAAAACTACTTACAAATTAAAAAAATTTGGTATAATTATCTCTGATAGCCATACAATTCCCCTAAGAAAAGGAACAATAGGAATTTCTTTGGCATATTGGGGAATAAAGCCCTTAAGAGATTATAGAGGAAAGAAAGATATTTTTGGAAGAAAATTGAAAGTTACTCAATTAAACATTGTAGATTCATTAGCTGCAATAGCTAATTTAGCAATGGGAGAAGGCAAAGAAAGGACACCAATTGTGATAATTGAAAATTTAAAAGAAGTAGAATTTGAAGAAAAAGCAGGAAAAATTAATTACTTAAAAATAAATAGAGAAAGAGATATTTATAAACCTTTGCTTTCAGTATTTAAAAATGGAAAAAGTAAACATAAGGAAAAGTAAAAATTTAATTTATCAAAACTTTTCTATTTTGGCAGATGGTTCGGGTGTAAGAAATCCTCCATCAAAATCTATTTTGCAAAAATTTGAATATTACGAAAATAAAATAATTTTGCATTTTAAAAATTTTTATATTGCTGAAATTAAAGCCAAAAATTTAGATGGCGAAAGAGAACTTTATAAAATAGCCCAAAGATTACCCGAATTTGTTGGAAAAAGCTACGAAGAGATTTTAAATTTTAACTTTTAATTTAATTTATGATAGAAATAAACAATTTGACCGGAAGAGAAATTAATGATGGTCTTTTAAAAAAAATATCAGAAAGTGTTTTAAAAGAAGAAGGAAAAGAGAAAGAAAATTTATCAATTGCTTTTGTGGGTCCAAATAGAATTAGAAGATTAAACAGAGAATTTAAGGGTAAAAATAGGGTGACAGAAATTTTGGTTTTTCCAAATAAAAAAGTTCAATTTGGACCCTACAAGTCAGGAGATTTAAGAGAAATGGAAGGGATAGGAGAAATAGTAATTTGTCCGAGAGAAATAAAGAAAAAAGTGAAAAGGCAAGGAGGTGATTTTGAAAAGGAATTAGTTAAAAGTTTAATTTTTGGAATTTTGCTTTTGACTAGAGAGAAAAAAGAAGAAATTGAACAAAAAAAAGAATATTATTTTTCAAAATATTTAAAATAAAATTTTCATGGCAAAAAAAATTTTTTTGAGTGCCATTGATATTGGCTCTTCAAAAATTAAATTAGCTATAGCTAGAGAAGGAAAAGAAGGAATTGAGATTTTAAGTAATTTACAAATTCCTTCTTTCGGAGTGAGAAGGGGGGTGGTGATAAACCCAGAAAAGACCGCTGAGAAAATTGATTTTTTAATTGAAAAAGCTCAAGAAGAAACCGGAGGAAAAATTAGAGAAGTTATCGTTAATATTGGTGGTGCCCATCTTTTTTCCAAAAATTCTCGGGGATTAGTTTCTGTATCCAGGGCGGATCAGAAAATTTCTCAACAAGATATTAACCGAGTTTTGGAAGCTTCAAAGACAGTTTCTTTGGGTTCCAATCAAGAAATTTTAGATATTTTTCCTAAAGAATTTATTGTTGATGGACAACGAGGAATTAAAAACCCCCTTGATTTAAATGGGGTGAGATTAGAAGTAGAGGCAGTGGTTGTAGGAGGTTTTTCGCCTTATATTAGAAATTGTCGCGAAACTATTTCTCTTTGTGATCTTTCTTTGATAGATTTGGTGCCCACTCCTTTGGCTAGTGCCTTGGGAGTTTTAAGGTCTAGAGAGAAAGAATTAGGAGTGGCGGTTGTAGATATCGGAGCTGGAACCACAAATTTATGTGTTTTTGAAGAACAAAATTTAATTCATTTAGCTGTCTTTCCAATGGGATCTGCAAATATTACTAATGATATTGCTATTTGTCTAAAAATAGATATTGATTTAGCAGAAAGAATAAAAATTAAATATGGAAGTTGCCTTAAAGAAAAAGCAGAAAAGAGATTACATAAAAATGAGAAAATAAAAATAGAAACCAAAGAAATCTTTTCTTTCAGTAAAAAATTGTTAGCTCAAATAATTGAAGCAAGAATTGTGGAGATTTTTAAAGAAGTTCAAAAGGAATTAAAGAAAATTGGCAAAGACCAAAAACTTCCTGCAGGAGTAGTTTTAACTGGAGGAGGTGCCAAACTTCCCTATTTAAAAGAGTTGGCTAAAAAATATTTGAGATTGCCCTGTAGAATAGGATATCCAATAGGTTTTCCTTCTCAATTTAATGATCTTTCTTTTTCTGTTTTGGCAGGTTTGATTTTAAGAACTGTTGAAAGAGAGGACTTTTTCCCTGAAGAGAAGGTTTTAAATGGAAAAAAAATATTTGAGCATATTAAAAAAATTTTTAAGTTTTTTTTACCTTAAAAATCTATGAGGTATCAACCCAAAATTAAAGTAATAGGAATTGGAGGGGCTGGAGGAAATACGATTTCCAGATTAAAAAAACTTAAAGCTGAAGGGGTAGAATTAATAGCTTTAAATACTGATGCTCAAGATTTGAAAAAGACAAAAGCTCATTTGAAAATTAGAATTGGAAAGAAATTAACTCAGGGATTAGGAACTGGAATGGATTGGCAAACAGGCGAAAGGGCAGTTATGGAACAAAAAGAAGAAATAAAAGAGGTTTTAAAAGATGCAGATTTAGTTTTTATTACTTTAGGATTAGGAGGAGGAACAGGTTCTGGCGGAGCCCCAGTGATTGCTGAGATTTGTAGAGAACTGAAAATTTTAACTTTGGTTGTAGCAACAATTCCTTTTTCTTTTGAGGGAGAATTAAGAAAAAAGATAGCCCAAATTACAATAGAAAAATTAAGACAAAAAGTGGATAGTTTAATTTTAATTCCCAATGATAAACTTTTGGAAAGTTTTGATTTTAAAATTTCTGTTTCTGAGGCTTTTTGGAGGGCTGATGAGATATTGAGAGAGGCAATTTTAGGAATTATAGATTTGGTAAGTGGCCCTGGTTTAATTAATGTTGATTTTGGCAACCTTAAAACGATTTTAAAAAATTCTGGAAAGGCTTATTTTGGTATTGGAAAAGGTTTTGGCGAAAAGAGAATAGAAAAAGCAACAAATTCAGCTCTGTTTTCACCTTTAATAGAAATTTCTCCTAAAAAAGCCAAAGGAGTTTTGTTCAATGTTTCAGGTAGAGAGATTTCTTTGGGGGAGGTTGAACAAATAGCCCAATTTCTTTCAGAAAAAGTTCATCCCGAAGCTAAAATAATTTTTGGAGCCAAAGAGGATTTAAGCTTGAAGAAAGGAGAAATAAAAGTAATTTTAATTTTAACTAATTTTAATGACTCTTTTTGAAAGATACAAAATTGACAAGAAGATTATAAAGTGATATAAAATCAAAAAATCATGAAAAAGAAAGAAAATTTAAAAATTCTTGTCTTTGTAGAAATTCCTAAGGGTTCTTGTCAAAAATACGAATTTGATGAAAATTTGGGAAAAATAAAGTTAGATAGGACATTATATAGTCCAATGTATTTTCCTTTTGAATATGGATTTATAAAAGACACTAGGGGCGAAGACGGCGATCCTTTAGATTGTGTTTTAATTACTTCTTTTCCCACTTTTCCTGGATGTTTGGTTGAGGCAAGACCTATTGGGGTTTTGGAAATGGAAGATGAGGCGGGCAAAGACAATAAAATTTTGGCCCTACCCATAGAAAAAATTGATCCAAGATTGGCTTTTATAAAAGATATTAAAGATTTACCAGAACATTGGAAAAAAGAGATTAAAGAATTTTTTGAAAATTATAAAAAGTTAGAACCTGGAAAATGGGTGAAACTTAAAGGATTTAAATCAAAAAAGGAGGCAGAAAAATTAATTTTGAAGGCAAAGGTCAAAAATAATAAAAATTAAAAACAAAAGGTCAAAAAAATAATAAAAATTAAAAAATATGGCAAAAATTACTCTTTCTCTTATTAAAGCAGATATTGGTTCTGTTGGAGGACATCTTAAACCAAGTGAAAAATTGTTAGACGCAGTAAAAAAGTATATAAAACAAAAAGGTAAAGATTTTATAATTGATTATTATGTTGGTTTTACTGGCGATGATGTTGCTATTTTAACAACTCATAGATTAGGAAAAAGAAATCCTAAAGTTCACAAACTTTGCTGGAATGCCTTTTTAGCTGGAACCAAGGTAGCTAAATCTCAGGGATTATATGGAGCAGGACAAGATTTGTTAGTTTCTGCTTTTTCTGGAAATGTTAAGGGAATGGGGCCCCAAGTAGCTGAAATGGAATTTGAAGAAAGACCCTCAGAACCATTTTTAATATTCTGCGCTGATAAAACCGAACCCGGAGCCTTTAATTTACCTGTTTATTTAGCTTTTACAGATCCGATGCATTGTGCTGGTTTGATTTTATCTCCAAATTTAAAAAAGGGATTTAAATTTGTGATTATGGATGTTAGCTATACTAAAGGAGACAGAATAATTGAATTGGTAAGCCCAGAAGAAATTTATGATATTGCTTGTTTGTTAAGAGATACGGGGAGATTTGTAATTGAATCTGTTTGGTCAAGAGCAACTGGAGAGCAAGCTGTAATAGCAAGCACTACTAGATTGCACAATATTGCTGGAAAATATGTAGGAAAAGACGATCCGGTAATGATTGTAAGAACTCAAAAAGATTTTCCAGCTACTGGTGAAATTCTTTCTCCATATACAATTGGGCATTTTGTTGCTGGGTTTATGAGAGGATCTCACAATGGACCATTAATGCCAGTAAAGAAGAATTCCCATATTTCTTTTTTTGATGGTCCTCCAGTGGTTTCTTGTTTGGCTTTTTCTGTAAAAAATGGAAAATTGACAGAACCAGTAGATTGTTTTGACCACCCCTATTGGGATTGGGTAAGAGATAGAATTTCTCAAAAAGCTCAAGAAATTAGAAGACAGGGATTTTTTGGCAATGCCATGCTTCCAATGTCAGAATTAGAATATACTGGAGTAATGGAAAGCTTAAAAAAATTAGAAAAGAAATTCTTCATTAGAAAATAAAATCATGCTTTCTCTGAAAGCAAAGATTAGGAAAGAGAGAAAAAAAAGAGCTTTAAAGAAATTAAGGGAAAAAGGACTAATTCCTGCTATTTTATATGGCTCTAAAATTAAAAATATTTGTTTGACTTTAGACTTAAAAGAATTTGAAAAAGTATATAAAAAAGCAGGCGAGACAGAGATGATAAAATTGGAGGTTGATGATGGAAAAGAGTATTTGGTTTTAATAAAAGAAGTAGCTCTCCATCCTTTGACAGACAAACCCCTCCATGTTGATTTTTATCATCCAGAATTAAAAGAAGAAATTGAGGTAGTTTTACCTTTAGTTTTTGAAGGAGAGGCTCCTGCTGTCAAAGAATTGGGTGGTACTTTAGTGAAAAAACTTTCTGAGATAGAGGTAAGAGGTCTTTTACAAAAACTTCCAAAAGAGATAAAAGTAGACATTAGCTCTCTCTGCACATTTGATGACCGAATTTTGGTTGGAGATTTAAAATTACCAGAAGGAGTAAAGGTTTTAAGAGATTCAAAAGAAATTTTAGCTTTCGTAGCTCCTCCAGAAAAAGTAGAAGAGGAGTTGGAAAAACCTCCAAAAGAAGAAATTCAAGAGGTTGAGGTGATAAAGGAAAAGAAAAAAGAAAGTGAAGGCGCCTAAAAATATGAATTTTTTTAAAAAACTAAAGAGTTTTCTCTCTTTATTTTTTTTGTTTGTTTTTTTGTTTTTAGTCTTAATTTTGCCTTATTTTTTTATCTTTGCTCAAAATGAAGAACTTTGTGAAAGCAGGACTGAGTGCAAAGAGCTTTTAAAAAAATATGAAGAGAAAATCGCCGAATTAGAAAAAGAAATGCAAAAAGCAAAAGAAAAGAAAATGACCCTTAAAAATGAACTTTATTTGCTTAACAAAAAACTTAAAAAATTAAAATTAAAAATTGAACAAAATCAGGCTCTTATTAAAGAATTAAGCCTTGAAATTAAAGATACCGAAGATTCTATTGAAAAGACAATTTTTGAGATTGAAAACTCAAAAGAAAATTTAGCAAAAATTTTAAGAGAAATTTACAAAGAAGATCAAAAATCCCCGATAGAGATTTTACTTTCAAGAGGAAGGCTTTCTGATTATTTTACTCATTTAACCGATTTGCAAATTTTAAGTGCAGAAAATGAAAAGATTTTAAATAACATAAAAGAGGCTAAAAATTTGTTAGAAGAGCAAAAAAGATCTTTAAAAGAAGACAAAATGGCATTGGAAAAAACGCTTAAATTTCAGATTTTGCAAAAAAAGCTAAAAGAAGAAGCTCAAGAGGAAAATAATAAACTTTTAAAATTAAGCGAAGCCCAATATCAAAGGCTTAAAAAAGAAAAAAAGAAAGCAGAAAAGAAAGCAGAGGAAATAAGAAAAAGACTTTTTAGATTAATTGGAGTGAAAAAAATTCCCACCTATCAAGAAGCTTTAATGGTGGCTAAAGAAATAGAAGAACTTACTCAAATTAGAGCTCCTTTTTTGTTGGCAATTTTAACCCAAGAATCAAGATTGGGAAAAAATGTTGGCCAATGTTATTTAAGAGACTTTAAGACGGGGAAAGGAGTAAAAATTGTAAATGGTAAAGAGATTCCTTGGCCAAGGGTAATGAAGCCCAGTTGGATACCTTTATTTTTAGAAACTACAAAAGATTTAAATTTAGATCCCAAAAATACTCCGGTTTCTTGTTGGATTCCAGCCTGTGCCAATAGGTGGCGGGTTTTTTGGCAAAAAAAATACGTTGAGGTTTCTCCAGAAGGTGAACCAATTTGTAAATGTAAAAATTGTTATCCTTATGGCTGGGGAGGAGCAATGGGGCCTGCTCAATTAATGCCTTTCAATTGGATAGGAAGTGATAAATATAAAGAGAGGATAGAATTTATTACTAAAAAGAAAGCTAATCCTTGGGATTTTTTTGATGCAGCCTTAGGAGCTGCCTTGCACTTGAAAGATTGTTTTGAGTGGGGAGCTAAAAACGAAAAAGAAGCTGCTGCTTGTTATTTTGGAGGACCCAGAAATATGAAAAAATCTTATCATTTAAGTGTTTATGCAGAACCTGTAATGGCAATTTCAAAATGCCACCAAGATTTCATTGAGAATGAAAAGATGAGTGAATGGTGTCAGAGAATTATTTTTTAGTCCAAAATTGTCACTGGCAAAATTTTTTTGCCCCATTTTAGCATTTCTTTTTTATCTTTTACCAAAATATCAAAAATTCCATCATATTTGATGTTGGTTCTGTCTTCGCAAAAATATAATTTCCCCTCAATTATTACCCTAGTTCCAAAAGGATATTTTCTTGGGCAAGCTACAATGTTCTTTTTGGTTTTACAAATATTCAAACCAGAAGCAGAAATACAGGGGGTATTATCTGTTTCTTTTTTTGAAGGATAATAGGCGGTAACCACAGCGATTATTGTCTTTGATTTTTTAATTTTTGGTTCTTGAAAAGGAAAAGGCAAAAGAGAGTGATTTCTTACCAAAAGAACTCCAGAGATTGAAAAATCTTTTTTTTCTTTAAAATTTTCAGAAGCTTTTATTAATAAAAAAGAGCTTGAAAGAGAAAATAAGATTAATATGAAAAAAGTAATATTTAAAAAGATTAAAACTTTTATTTTTTTCATAATAATATTTTTTATTACATTGATATAATTTTAAAGTCAATAGAACTTAAAAATGTTAGGTTATATCATTTTGGGAATTTTACAAGGAGTATTTGAATGGCTTCCCCTTTCTAGTGAAGCAATAGTGACTTTGGCAAATGAGTTTTTTTTAAAAAAAGAAATTTCAAACTCAATTGATCTTTCTTTGTTTTTACATTTTGGAACTCTTTTGGCAGTTTTAATTTATTTTAAAAAAGACTGGAGAGAAATTTTAGAGTTAAAAAATATTAAACTGCTTTATTTTTTAACAATTGCGACAATTACTTCTTTAATTTTGGGTTTTCCTTTATATAAATTGGTTAAAAATGTTGCTGTAGGAAATTTTCTCTTGTTAATAACGGGTTTTGGATTATTTTTTACAGGTTTTTTAAGAAAAAAAGAAAAAAAATTTAAAAATAGGGATTACAATTTTAAATTAGCCTTAATTGCAGGTTTTTTTCAAGGTTTAGCAGTAATTCCAGGAGTTTCCAGGTCAGGAGTTACTATTTTTGCTCTTTCTTTGGGAGGGTTTTCTTTTCCCGAGATTTTAAAAATTTCTTATATGATGTCTTTGCCGGTTGTTTTTTTGAGCTCTTTTTATCTTCTTTTAAAAAATCCGATTTTGATTTTTGAGGGTTGGATTTCTTTAATTTTTAGTTTTTTAGTTGGGATTTTTACTTTAGATTTTTTGATAAAATTGACAAAAAAAGTAAACTTTTCAAAAATTGCTTTCTTTTTTGGTTTTTTATGTATTCTTTCAGCTTTAATCAATTTTTTTGTGAAATTTTACTAAAATGAAACATTTTTCTTTTTTGGCAAAAATTACCCTAATAATTATTTTCTTTTTTAACTGCTTTTTGGGTTATCAGTTTTATCAAATAAAAACAGAATTTACCAGAGAAACAGAGTCAAAAAAGGAAATTTTAAAAGAAAAAGAAAAATTGGAAAATTTAGTAAAAAAATATCAAAAAGAAAATAAACTTTTAAAAGAAAAAGAGAAAGCTCTAAAAGAAAAAATTGAGGCAATAAAAAATGAAATTGAAGATTTAGAAAAAAAAGTTCAAAAATTGAAGGTTTTAAAAGAAAAAAAGAAATTTTATCTGCCAATTTTGGTTTACCATCATATTGAAAAAGTCTCTGATAATACTTCGCCTCTTAAAAGAAAGTTAAGTGTTTCACCTTTAATTTTTGAAAAACAAATGGAATATTTATTTTTACAAAATTACCATCCTATCACTTTTTGTGATTTAGAAAAATTTATTTTTGAGGGAAAGTCTCTTTCAGAGAGGAGTTTAATTGTTACTTTTGATGATGGTTGGCTTTCTCAATATAAAAATGCTCTTCCAATTTTAAAAAAATACAAATTTCCTGCTGTATTTTTTATTGTTACAGATTATGTTGGAGGCTCTTCTTTTATGAATTGGGAACAATTGGAAAATTTAAAGAAAAATGGAATGGAAATTGGTTCTCATTCAGTTTCTCATCCAGATTTGACCTTAATTTCTCCTCCAAAATTGGATTTTCAGATTAAAAATAGCAAGTTAATTTTAGAAAAAAAACTTAATTTGAAAATAAAAGCTTTTGCCTACCCTTATGGAAATTACAATTCAAAAGTGATAGCGACATTAAAAAAACATGGATATTTGTTTGGTAGAACCGTTCTTACTTTAAAAGAAAAAAAGATTTTTTGGCAGAGCTTAGATAATTTATATGCTTTAAAAGCAATTCAAGTGCCAAATTCTTTAAAAGAGTTTAAAAACCTTTTCCCGCCAAAAGAATAAATTTTTATAAATTAGCTTTTTGAAGAGATTTAATTATTTTATCTAAGTCTCCTTCTAAAACATCTTCTAAATTGTGCCAGCTTTTTTTTATTCTATGGTCAGTAATTCTGTTTTGGGGGAAATTATAAGTTCTAATTTTTTCAGCCCTTTCTGAAGAACCTATTTGACTTTTTCTCTGTGTTTGAATTTTTTCTAATTCTTCCCTTTTTTGTTTTTCTAATAATTTAGCCTCCAAAATAGATAGAGCATTTTCTTTGTTTTGAAACAAACTTCTTTCTGTTTGAGAAGTTACTACTATTCCTGTAGGTAAATGGGTAATTCTTATAGCGGTCATTCTTTTGTTTACATATTGGCCTCCAGGCCCTGAGGCTTTATAAGTTTCAATTTTTAATTCATTAGGATTAATTTTAATTTCTGCTTTTTTTGGTTTTGGTAAAACAACTACCGAAGCAGTAGAAGTATGAATTCTTCCTGATTTTTCTGTAATAGGAATTCTTTGGACTCTATGGACTCCTCCTTCATATTTTAGCTGTGAAAAAGCATTTTCTCCTTCAACCTCAAAAACAATTTTTTTAATTCCATTCAAATCACTATAGTGACAATCTAAGACTTTTAGTTTCCAGTTTTTCTTTTGACAAAATTTAGAGTACATTCTAAAAAGATCTCTTGCAAACAGAGAAGCTTCCTCTCCACCGGCCCCCGCTCTTATTTCTAAAATTACTTTTTCTTTCATTTCTCTCTGAGTTTTTTTGATTTGGCTAATTTTTGCTTAAATTTTTCTACTCTTCCCATCGTATCTACAATTTTTTCTTTTCCAGTATAAAAAGGATGGCAAGCAGAACAAATTTCTACCTTAATAAATTCTTTTGTAGAACCCACAAAAAAAGTATTTCCACACGCACATTCTACCTTAGCCTTTGGATAATATTTTGGATGAATTCCCTTTTTCATATATTTAAATTTATATAGCTTTTTTCTTGAAAAATCAAGTTTTATATGTTAAAAGAAAATATTTATGATGACAGAAATGGAAACCTTAGATTTTAAATTGGAAATAAATGAGATGGCCAAAGCAGGTCTTCATTTTGGCCATTCGGTTTCCAAGGTTCATCCCAAAATGTTGCCTTATTTGGCTGGAGTAAGAAATGCCATTCATATTATTGATTTAGAAAAAACAAAGGAAAAACTTGAAGAGGCTTTAAAATTTATTTATCAATTAGTAAAAGAAAATAAAATTATTCTTTTTGTGGGCACTAAAATTCAAGTTAGAGATTTAGTTAAAGAAATAGCTTTAGCTACTGGTTTTCCTTATGTAAATCAAAGATGGTTAGGGGGCACTTTTACAAATTTTGATGTTATAAGAAAAAGAGTGGAATATATGAAAGAGTTGGAGTTAAAATTAAAAGATCCACAGATAAGATCAAAATATACAAAAAAAGAAATAAATTTGTTAAAAGAAAAATTAGAAAAACTAAAATTAAAATTTGATGGAATAAGAAATTTAGAAAGAATTCCCGATGCTATTTTTGTGATAGATATGGTAAGAGATTATTTAGCAATAAAAGAAGCAAGAAAAAAAGGAGTTAAAGTTGTAGCCATTTCAGATAGTAATTCAAATCCAACCTTGGCTGATTATTTCATTCCTGCTAATGATGATGCTATTTTTTCGGTAAAATATATTTTAGATAAAGTAAAAGAAGCAATATTGAAAGCAAAAGGAAAATAAAAAATTATGGTATCAATTGAGAAAATTAAAAAATTAAGAAAAGAAACCCAGCTTTCTCTTTTGGAATGTAAAAACGCTTTAATAAAAGCCAATGGTGATTTAGAAAAAGCAAAAGAAATTTTAAGAAAATGGGGCAAAGAAATAGCTGACAAAAAAAGAGAAAGAGAAACTAGAGAGGGAATAATTGAAAGCTATGTTCATGCTAACAAAAAAATTGGTGTTTTGTTAGAATTAAATTGTGAAAGTGATTTTGTTGCCAAAAATTCAGAATTCCAAAGGTTAGCCCATGAGTTAGCTTTACAAATTGCAGCTGTTGACCCAAATGAAATTCCTTTGTTAGAACAAAACTGGATAAAAGACGAAAAAAAGAAAATAAAAGAACTAATTGAAGAATATATTGCTAAATTGGGTGAAAATATTGTTTTGAGAAGGTTTGTAAGATATGAAATTTGAGATTTCAGAAATAATTGCTCTTTTTGGATTGATTTTTGGTTTTTCAGGAATGGCAATTATAATTTTAAGGAAAATTCCTGTTTTGGTTGAGTTGCCACAAATTCCTTCAAAGAAACCGGTTTTAAAACCAAAGATTTCAAAAAAAATTTCTTTTGAGAGGGTTTTAGAAAAAGCATTGAGAAAAATAAGGATTCAGCTTTTAAAGTTAGAAAGAATTCTTTTTTTGAAAATCCAGCAGATAAAAAGAAATTCAGAAAAAGAAAGAGAAAATATTAAATATTGGGAAAAGATTAAAAGGGAATTGAAAAAATAAAATGCCGTCCTAGCTCAATTGGCAGAGCAGTGGTTTTGTAAACCACCGGTTCGGGGTTCGAGTCCCCGGGACGGCTCAATTTTTTAAGTTTTATTTTTTTGTTTTCTTTTTCTATAAAGAACTAAAATCACAAACAAAAGTACAAAAATTAATATTCCCAAAATTATTGCTCCAATTTTCAAAAAAACCATTATTTTTGGTTTTCTTTCTTTTGGCGAAAGACAATCTAAATCTTCATTTGCAAGACAATCTGGATCACAAATTCCATCTATTGCTCTATCACAATAGTTATCTTTTCCTCCAGAAGGACAATCTTGAGGGCAATTTTTATAATTTTCTCCTTTTTCACATTTTCCATTAGAGCAAACAGCTACTTTTTGGCAGTCTGGATCTTCTTTCTTAATACAATCTGGATCACATATTCCGTCTTTTACTTTATCACAATATCCATCAGCGCCCCCAGAAGGACAGTCTTTTGGACAGTTTTTATAATTTTCACCCAGGACACATTTTCCGTCTCCGCAAACTCCTTCTTTTAATTCCAATTGCATTAATTTTGTCACCTCAATTTCTCTGTTGTCAGGCAAAATACAGACAGCACATTTTGGAGAAAGCAAATGAGCACATTTTTTTCTATCTTTAATGGTTTTCATTTCATAACCCTTTTTTGTACAAAAACTATATTCTTTTCCACACTCTCCCCATAAGAACTTCCAGGCAACACAACTTTTTTTATTGGGAAAAACACAAATACCATATTGATTTCCTTTTTTGTCGGTTTTAATTTGATAATCATACCCCAATTTATAACAATAAAGAGCAGCTGGATTTTTTAGAGCTAAAACTTTAGAGAAAATGAAAATTCCCACAAAAAGGAATAAAAAAATGGAAAAATTTTTTATTTTTTTCATATTCATAATATTCATAAAAAATTTAATTTTTTATTTTAAGGCGGAGGAATTATTCCTTCTCCATAATCTCCTGACATATGAGTACCCAAAAGACAAGTGTCAAAATCAAAACTTTCATATCCATCAAAGCAAGGATCACCAGGAATTCCTCCCCAGCTATTTTTTAAAATCCAATATCTTTTAACATTATTATACCCTACCAATACCATTGCATGATTGGCACCTGGCAGACATTTGTAAATATCACACCCATCATCATCCAAACTTCCTGTGGTTCCCCCTCCAACACCAACCTTTACATACAAGGGCCCATATTTAATTAAACCATATTGAAGTTCCCCTCTGTTGTTTAAAATTTTTGGGGTGACACTATCAGTATTGGTTATTTTCCATAGCTCAATTGGACTAGCATCATCACAAGTTGCTGGACAAGGAGAATCAGTTTGCAAATAACCATAGCAATCTTCTGTTGGCACACCATTTGTCTTAATAAAATTGAAAGCACAATTTCCACCATTACAATCTCCAATAGGACAACAATCTGAAATTAAATACTGTTCAGACAAATCAGGCGTTAAAGAGCTGTCTCCTTTTTCTATTTTATATTTTGCTTCCATACTTCCTATAGTTGCAAAAGCCCAACAAGCTCCACAAGCTCCTTGATTTTTTACTGGGGTCATCCAATTTTCTCCATTTACATTTCTCCAGTCCCAAAATTGAGGAGGAATGTGAATAGTGATAGTGTCTGTAGCTACTACTCCTGAGGCGTCAGTTACCTTTAATGTAATAATATGGTCTATTACTGTTGAAGTAGCAACTCCAGTTAAATCATTTTTAACAAAACTACTAGAAGCGCCAATAACTCCATCTATATTAGAAGTCCATTCTATAGTATAAGGAAGAGTACCTCCTGTAATTAAGGCTTGAAAATTTATTGGGTCTCCTTGGGCAAAAGCAGTATCATCAGGAGGAGAGGAAATAGTCGCAGTTAAAAAAGGAGGATTAACCTTTACCTGAGCAGAAGCAACAGCTGTTTTTCCACAATTGTCAGTTACGCGCAAAAGAGGATGATAAGTGCCAGGAATATTGTAAATATAAGTGGTGATTCCAGAAATGAAGCTTTGCCAGTCAAAAATACCATCTCCTTCAAAATCCCATTCATATTTCACTATTTGACCTTGTCCTGGGGGTGGATCAAAAGAATAGGTGCTTCCATCAAAATAAACTGTTTCACCTGCTACTACAACAACACTTAGAGCAGTTGGAGAAGGATTTTTTCCTACTCTTGGTTTGGGGACAGGAGGAAGGTCTTGAATGCAATCTGTTCCTGTCCAACAATAACCTGAATCACAGGCATAACAATTTTCTCCTGCTCCACAACAAACACCTCCAGTGATATGAGAATTGGAAGGAGAGAAAGTTAGACATCCTGGTATGGCACTACAGGTTGGAGTGCAACCAGAGGAGGTTATTTTAAAATTAGCCACATTTTCTGTTTCGGTGGCAAATCCCAAAATATCTTTTGCTTTAATATCAATATAATAATTACCAACAGGAGCACCACTTGAGTCCCAACTATTTCCATATTTTCCATCATTAGCTAAATCATCGTTATGAGATCCATCATCATAAAGCTGAACAGTTGCTATATTTGTTTCGTCTGGATTTTGTAAAAAAGCAACAACTGAACTGACTCCAGAGATATCTGTTACTTTAGCATTAATAATAAAAGTAGCTCCTTGGTCTGCGCTTGAAGGTGAAACACTTACATCAGAAACTGTTGGATAAGGTTGATTTGCTATTTCCAAAGAAGGTTTTTGAGAAAAAGAAATTTTTATACAAAAAATTCCAAAAATGATTAAAATTAAAAATAACAAAGGAAAAAATTTACTTTTTTTCATCATATATTATCTAATTTACTACAATTTCCCCAATTATCACAAGCTTTAATATCTACATAATAGGGGCCTTCAGGAAAAGAAGCAGAATTCCAGACATTTCCAAAAATACTGTCAGAACTTGAGACATCACTGTGGAGTCCATCGTCAAACAATTCTATTATTTCAAGAACAGTATTGTCAGGTCTCTGCAAAAGAGCATAAGCAGACGCAATAGGGTTGGCATCGGTTATTTTGACTCTAATTTCAAACAATGTTCCTTGAGGTGCAGAAATAGGAGTAATGTGAGTATTTGTAATATTAGGAGGAGTAGTGTCTATAAAACCAAAACCGAGAGCTACAAAACATGCAGGACATCCTACTGCTGACCCACAGTCTACATGGGTTTCTCCACAATCTTTTACACCATCTGAACAATGGTTACAATTTTGGCAATACAAAGAAGAAGGATTGCTGACATCTTCAAAAATCCAGACACCCCCATTACAATAAAGCTGAAGGGATAAATCACAATCTCCAGGAGTACAAGTTAATCCAGCAGTAGTCATTGTGCCAGTAGAAGGAGCGACACCAAACAATTTACCACTTATGTTAATTACTACCTTTATAGAAGAAACAATAAAAATTCCTATTGTAGCCACCAGTATTAATTCTTTTGCTTTTTCAACTCTTTCTGGATTTCCACCAGACATTAAAAGAAAAAAAGCAGCACCAATTAAAAGAAAAGTTCCAACAATTACTCCTACCCAAAACAAAAAATTAGTAAAAGTAGAGACCAATTTTTGCCAAATAGGATAAGCACTTGGCCTTTTTATTACTATAGAAAAGGCTGAAAGAAAAAAGGGCAAAAATAGTAAAAATAACAAAAAATAAAGAAAAAATCTTTTTGAGAAGGTTTTAAAAATGGAAAGCATAAAATTATTTTTTAAATTTTATCATTATCTTGGAAAGATTGCAAGAATAATTGATGTTGACAAAATTGAAAACATTTTTTATTTTTTAAATATAAAAAAGGTCGTAGGAAAAGGTCGCAAAATAAAAATTAAAAAGATATGAAAAAAGGAATTGCTATTTTAGGAACAATTTGTCTTTTGGGAGTTTTAATTTTGCCAGCAATAAGTGAAGCTGCAAGGACAACGACAAACTGTTGTCAGATTAGAAGGACATTTTCTTTTAATGGAAAGACTTGGTTGTCTGGAAGATGTTATGGAGAAATAGGAATAGAATATGGTACGACAGCTGTTACTACTACTGCTACAGGATGTGAAACACCAGGAGGAGTTGTACTATGTGAAGCCGCACCAGGACTTGGAGTGGAGCCAGGTAAAAATGTAGAACAAAGACCTGACTGGGGTGCTGGATGTATGCTAAATAGTGTCTATCGGATTTCAGACTTTATTTTCATGATTTTGATTGTAGTGGCAGTAATTATTGGTTTGGCAGGAGGTTATAATATTTTGACTGCTGGAGGTGATGCTGAAAAAGTGAACAAAGGAAGAGACTTGATATTGTATGCTATTATTGGAATGGTAGTAGCTTTCTTTGCGAGAGCCATTCCTTCAATTGTATCTCTGTTGATATAAAAACTTGAAAAGAATCGAGGGTGGAAGGGGTGGGGCTTCCCTTTTGATGTTACAAAAGGGAAAAAAAGGTTTTTTTGAATTAAATAAAAATTTGATAATTTTTTTCTTTTTGGGAACATTAGCAGGTTCCCTTTTTTCTTTTATTTTAATTTCTAAAGCAGAATTTAAAGGGAAAATTGACTATTTTGGAAAAATTGAAATTTTAACTGAAGTTTCACAGTCTATCAAATTAGACAATAAAAAATTTAATGAAAAGATTGAGACAAAAACAAAAAAAATTTTTAGTGGCGAAACTGCTTTTTTGGGTGCTCATTATATTAAAAACGAAAGTGTTCTTCCTAAAAGAATAAAAATAATTACAAATGATAATCCAGAAAATTTAAATTTTTTACCAGTTGAAATGGTTTGGCAGGCAGTTCAAATTACTACTGGAAAAACCTACAAAAGAAACCCAAGTGTTTTAAAAGATAGCAGAGGAAATTTGTGGTTATTTTTCTCTCAAGATACATATTTTGGTCAGGAAGGCAAAGGATGTGATGAAGAGGGCGTCAATTGTGAAAATCATCAATATGAGGGTTATTACATAATTTCTCAAGATCAAGGAATTTCTTTTTCTCAACCTTTCAAATTTCCAGAGATTGAAAATTTTCATCCAAAAATAATTTCTCCAATTGAAGATGAAAAGGGAAGAATTTGGGTTTTTCTTTCAGATAGTAAAGGAGAAAAAGGAATTTATTATTTTATTATCAACAATGGAAAATTCAGTGAGCCAAAAAAATTGGAAATTGTCAAAAATAATGTAGATTTTGTCTCTGTGGCAAAGAAAGAAAATTTAATTTTTGTAATTTATGAAGATAAAGAAGGTTCAAAAATAGTTTGGACAAAAGATTTTGGTGAAAGCTGGGAAGGGCCTTTTTTAATAGACAAAAGAGCTTCAAGGGCAAGAGGAATTTTTGCAAAAGATGGAAAATTAAAAATTGTTTGGCAAAACAAAGAAACAAAAAAGGGAATTTATTTGACAGATTGCAATTTTGAGAACTCTTTTTTAAATTGTTCCTCCTCTTTGGTTTATCTGGTAGAAGGGTTTGCCACAGAAGATAAAGAGCCCTTTTTATTGCAAGATTCTTTTTCTAATTTTTGGTTATTTTGGACAGTAAAAGAAGGAAAAGAAAAAGGTAAAATTACTCAATGGATAAATTTTGCTACCTCTTCAGATTTAAAAAAATTTTCTTTACCAAAAATTTTAATGAAAAGAGAAAATAGATGGAATTTTTCTCCTTTTGCCATAGAAAATAAAAATCAAATCTATCTCTTTTTTGCCTCAGAAAACGATAGATATTCCTCTGAAGGAAGGGTAAATTCTAATATTTGGATGGCAAAATTGGGAAAAGAGATTGAAATTGAAATTTTACCAAAAGAGAAAATTGGTTTTGATGTCGCTTTTATTTTTAGAGAAAATTTAGCACAAAATGATTATTTAACAATTGTTGAAATTAAAAAATAATTTTTTAAAAAATTTGATTTTTTATTAAATCTTCAAAACTCTCTCTCTTTCTTATTAGCTTTACCTTTCCATTTAAAATTGCAATTTCAGCTGGTCTTAATCTTGAGTTAAATTGAGAAGACATTGAAAAACCATAAGCTCCGGCATTAAAAATTGCCAGAATATCTCCTTCTTTCAAAACAGGCAATTTTCTTAATTCTTTTTTGCTGGTATTAAAAACATCCCCTCCTTCACACAAATTTCCTCCGATTAAATACTTTTTAAATTTTTTGGATTTAACTTTCAAAGAAAGTAAAATTTTATGAAAGGCTCCATAAATAAAAGGTCTAGCAAAAATATTGAATCCTGCATCTAAAATACAAACATCAATTGGTTTTTCTCCTTGACTAAGATGGACTACTTTTGTTAACAGCACCCCAGCATTACCAATTATAAATCTTCCAGGCTCAATTCTTGCCTCAAAAACTCCAGCCTCCTTTGTTGCTCTTTTTATTATTTTGGCATAAGAGGTTAATTCTTTTTGATTAAAATCTCTTTCTTTAGGAGAATGGGCAATTCCAATTCCTCCACCAAAATCAAGGAAATTTAAATTTGTTATTTTTTTTACTCTTTTGGCAACATCTGTCATTACTCTGGCAATTTTTTCAAAAACCAAAAGATCTTTTGCTAACCAGTTAGAACCAGCATGGCAATGCAAACCCAAAACCTCCAAACCTTCTTTTTTTGCCAATTTTACAGCTTCTATTGCTTTCGGGGGAATTATTCCAAATTTACTGTATTTTCCTCCTGTTTTTATATGGGAATGGGCTCCAATTTCAATTAGAGGATTTATTCTTATTCCAATTTGAAAAATTTTTTTCTTTTTAGAAATCTTTTTAATTTGGGAAAAAGAATCTGCATTAATGAAAATTGATTTTTTTGCTAAATAATCCAAATCTTTATCAGTTAAAGCAGGACAAGTTAACATTATTTCTCTTTCTGAAAAACCTGCCTTTAAAGCAGTTTCTACCTCAAAAGGAGAAGCTGTATCTACTCCATCTACTTTATTTTTTAAAAACTTAAGCAAAGCTAAAGATGAATTTGCTTTTTGGGCATAATAAATTTTAATATTGGCTTTAGCCTTTTTGATAGCTTTTTTTAACTTTTCAATATTTTGAGCAACCTTCTCAAAGTCATAAACATAAAGAGGAGTCCCAAATTCTTTGGCTAATTCCTCCGCTTTTATGTTTCCAAAATATAATTGATTATTTTTAATTTTAATCATTTTTTAAATGTCTTATTAAAGCCCTTTGGATAGCCTTAATTGGAGCCTTTCTCTTTGTGTAATATTCAAATTGAGCAACTCCTTGTTCTAAAAACATTTCAATTCCAGAGACAATTTTTGCTCCTTTTTTTTCTGCTTCTTTTAGCATTTTTGTTTTGAGAGGAGAATAAATAACATCCATTACAATTTGTTTTTTTGAAAAGACTTCTTTTGGAACTGGAGAAATATTTTGGTAAGGAGGCATTCCCAAAGGAGTGGCATTAATAATAATATCAAAATCTTTCAATTCCATTAAGTTAGAAAAGTCTGAATATTCCAGATTAAATTTTTTAGCTAATTTTTTTGCTTCATTTTTGTCTTTGTTAAAAATTTTTATTTTCCCTCCTTCTTTTTTTAATCCATACACTATTGCTCTTGCTGCTCCCCCAGCTCCAATTATTCCAATTTTTTTTCCTTTGATTTTTGTTCTTTTTTTAATTGGTTTTAAACCTCCCAACCAGTCAGTATTGTAACCTTTCAAAATTCCATTTTCATTGACTATTGTATTTACCGCTCCAATTTCTTTTGCTACCTTGTCTATTTCATCTAAATATTTCATTACCTTTACTTTATGAGGCATAGTACAACTTACTCCTCTTATTCCCATTATTCTGATAGCCTTTATTGCCCACTTTAAATCTTTCAATTTTACTCTTGCTCCCAAAAATACAAATTCGTCTTCAATTCCCAAGACTTTGTAACCTGTATTGTGTAATAAAGGAGAAAGTGAATGCTCTATTGGATCTCCAATTACCAAACAAATTTTTGTTTTAGCTGAAATCATAATTTTTATAAATTCCAACAATATCTGAAAGAACAGCACTTGCGGTTTCTATAGGGCCTGCTCCTTTTCCTAAAATGGTAATTTCATCTGCCAATTCTGTTTTTATTTTCACTACATTTAAAGTATCATCTACATTTAAAGGATCATTTTTAGGGATTAATTGAGGTTCTACTTTCAAAAGCCCATCTTTGTTTACCTTTCCTATTAGTTTTACTGCATACCCTGATTTTTCTGCTAATCTTAAAAATTCAGAGGTTATTTCTCTAATTCCCTTTATTTTTACATCTTTCAAAGTGGCACAAATCCCAAAAACTGCATTAGCCAAAATGACAAGTTTTATTGCGGTATCAATTCCATCAATGTCTTTTGAAGGATCTGTTTCAGCAATTCCCATTTGTTGAGCTTTTTTTAAAGCTTGCTCTAAAGACAATCTTTCTTTTGTCATTTTGGTCAAAATATAATTAGAGGTGCCATTAAGAATTCCTTTTATAGAAATAATTTCTCTCTCTTGCAACTCATTTTTAGCTAAAGAAATTATTGGCAAAGCTCCTCCTACTGTTGCTCCAAATTTTAGCTTTTTTTGTTTTTCTTTTGCTAATTTCATCAATTTCTTGTAAGCCAAAGCTATAGGACCTTTATTTGAAGTAACTACATTTTTTCCAGTTTCCAGAGCTGAAATTATATGGCTCAATCCAGGTTCTCCATTCTCAATATTTGTGGGAGTAGCCTCTACCAAAACCTCGTAATTTAAACTTTTTATTATTTTCAGGGTATCTTTTTCATCTATTCTTTCTCCTCTTTTGAAAGCTTCTATTTCTTTTGTCGTTAATCCATTTTCATTTATTATTAATCCGTTTTTATTTCCAATTCCAACAATTTTTAAAAAAATTCCATATTTTTTATATATTTTTTCTTTTTTCCTCTCTATTACCTCTCTTGTGCCACTTCCTACATTTCCAAAACCAATTAATAAAATTCTTACTATTTTTTCTTTCATTTTAGTTTGATTTTAAAATTGAAAGAATTTTTTTTAAAATTTCTTTTGGGGTTTGATTGGAAATTTCTAAAATAAAATCTGCCCTTTTTTCATAAAGTGGTAGTCTTTGAGAATAAATTTCCATTTCTTTTTCAAGAGAGCTTTTTTTGCCAGTTAATGGGGGTCTCCATTCTTTGTTATATTTTTCATTTTCTTTTTTTAACCTCTCTTTCAATATTTCTTTTTTCACTTTTAAAAAAATTATAATTTTTTCTGGTAGCTTTTTAACTAAATTAAAATTTTTTTCTCCAAAGGTCAAGTTCTTTGAAAATTTTACATCATTTACAAACAATCCTCCTCCCGTAGCGACCACAATTTTTTCTTTTTTAATTATTTCTTTTAAAACATTGTGTTCCAAAAGACGAAATTTAAACCAGTCTTTACCATCTTGAGTAATTTTAGCAATTGACTTTTTAGCTTTTTTTACTATCAATTCATCCATTTCTACAAATTCATAATTTAATTTTTTTGCTAAAATTTTTCCCAAGGTTGTTTTTCCAGCTCCCCTAAATCCAGTTAAAAAAATCTTTTTTTTCATTAATTAAAATTTTATAAAATAATAAAGAAATTGACAAAATTTGACAGGAAAATTTAAATTTGCTAATATCCCTTTATGGAATTTAAAAAATTTGCCAAAAAAATTTCAAGCTTCTTTAAAGAAGCCTTTTTAGAATTGAAAAAGGTAAAATGGTTGAGCAGAAAAGAAACAATTGAGTATACTTTAGTGGTTATTTTTATTACCTTGGTAGTAGCTATTTTTTTGGGAAGTTTAGATTATTTGTTTTATAAAGCAATCCGCTATTTTATATTGAAATATTAAAATGCCAAAACAAAATTTACCTCAAGAAAGAAATTGGTACGTAATCCATACTTATTCTGGCTACGAAGAGGCAGTAGCTAAGGCTCTAAAACAAAGAGTAGAAAATTTAGGTTTAAAAGATAAGATTTTTAATGTCATTGTCCCCAAAGAGAAAAAGATTAAAATCAAAAATGGAAAAAGAAAGGTGGTAGAAGAAAAAATTTATCCAGGTTATGTATTAGTAGAAATGATAGTTACTGATGAGACCTGGTATGTAGTTAGAAACACTCCCAATGTGACAGGATTTGTAGGAGCAGGAACAACACCAATTCCTCTTTCAGAAAAAGAAATAGAGATACTCAAAAAGAGAATGAGTCAAAAAGAGCCAGAGCATAAAATTGATGTGAAAATTGGAGAAATAGTGAGAATTGTTGATGGTCCTTTTAAAGATTTTGATGGAAAGGTTGCCGAAATTGATGAAAAAAGAGGAAAAGTTAAGGTTTTGGTTAATTTATTCGGAAGAGATACTCCAGTAGAATTAGATTGTCTTCAAATTAAAAAAATATAATTTTTTATGGCAAAAAAAATCACAAAAATAATAAAACTTCAAATTCCTGCCGGAAAAGCCACTCCCGCTCCTCCAGTAGGACCAGTTTTGGCTCCTCAGGGGATAAATGTGGGAGAGTTTTGTAAAAAGTTTAATGATTTAACAAAAGAAAAAGCAGGATTTACCATTCCCGTAGAAATTATTATTTATGAAGACAGAAGTTACGATCTTAAACTAAAACAACCTCCTGCTTCAGAATTGATTAAAAAAGCAATAGGAATTGAAAAGGGTTCTGGTCAGCCCAATAAAAAAAAGGTAGGAAAACTTACAAAAGCTCAATTAAAAGAAATTGCTAAACAAAAACTCCCCGATTTAAATACTGATGATATTGAAAAGGCAATGAAAATAATAGCTGGAACCGCAAAGCAAATGGGAGTGGAAATTGAAGAATAAAAAATTATGGTTTTGTCAGATAAAGAAATAAAAGAATATGTAAGAAAATATAAAATGATCTCTCCCTTTAAGAGCTCTTTGATTACAAAAAATAAAGTTTCTTTTGGTTTGTCTTCTTATGGATATGATTTTAGGATAGCTCAAGAATTTAAAATTTTTACCAATGTTAACAACGCAATTGTTGATCCTAAAAATTTTGATTCTCGTTCTTTTGTTGATTTTCAAGGAAAAGTTTGTATTATTCCTCCAAACTCTTTTGTTTTAGGGAAAAGTATTGAATATTTTAGAATTCCTCGGGATGTTTTGGGAATTTGTCTGGGAAAGTCAACCTATGCCCGTTGCGGAATAATTGTCAATGTTACTCCTTTAGAACCCGGATGGGAAGGTTATGTGACTGTAGAAATTTCAAACACTAGTCCTTTACCAGCAAAAATTTATGCCAAAGAGGGTATTTGCCAAGTGATTTTTATTAAAGGAAGTAAAGAATGTGAAGTTTCTTACGGAGATAGAAAAGGAAAATATCAAAAACAAAAGGGTTTAACTTTGCCCAAAGTTTGAAAATGAAAAAAAATAAATTTTCTGGAAGATTTATTGTTTTTGAGGGATTAGATGGTTCTGGTAAATCTACTCAAGTTAGTCTTTTAGATAAATTTTTAAGAAAGAAAACAAAAAAGGTTCACTGCACAGCAGAACCCACTCAATATCTAATTGGAGGATTAATTAAAAGTTGGATTGCTAACGATTGGAAAAGTTCTCCCGATTGTTTGCAACTTTTATTTGCAGCAGATAGAGCCTATCATTTAGAAAAAGAAATTATCCCTTTATTAAAAAAGGGAGTGACGGTAATTTGTGATAGATATTTGTTTTCCAGTTTGGCTTATGGAAGCTTGGATTTAGATTTTGGTTGGCTTTTGAAAATTAACGAGAAATTTGTTTTACCTGACATTACTTTTTTTTTAGATGTCTCACCTGAAATTTGTATTGAGAGAATGAGAAAAGAGAGATTTTCAATTGAGTTGTTTGAAAAAAAAGAAAAATTAGAAAAAGCAAGAGAAAATTTTCTAAAACTAAAAGAGAAATTTGATAATTTTTATATTATAAATGGAGAAAAAAAGATTAAAGAGGTTTTTGAGAAAATAAGAGAAATTTTAGAAAGGTCTCAATTAATAAAAAATTAATTTAAAAATCTTATGAGAAATAGAGAAAAATTTCCTCAAAAAAGAGAAATACAACCAGAAAAAATAGAAGAAAAAGAAAAATATTTTGAAAAGATAGCAGAAAAAACAGCAGAGGTGGTAATAAAATCAATTAAGATGGAATCTTTTGATTTTTCTGAAGAGGAGATTGAAGATGAGGAAAAGATAATAGAAATAAAATATGAAAATAAGAAAGGGGAAAAAATAAAAGGAGCAAATCAATTTTTCCTTTCAGAAACTAAAGTGAAAAACGGAAAAATTGAAATTAAAGCAGAAAAAGGAATAAATAGGTTTGATGGTTCAGATATAGGAGTAGAAAAAGGAAAAATAGTAGTTGATTCAGTGATAAATTATGGAGATGTTTCTGGAATGAAAGTAAGAGGTAAAGAGAATGAAATACGATTTTTAAGAGAAATAAATACCATTGATTTGTCTGGTATAAGAGGAGAAGTTAAAAAGGTTAAAGGAAAAAAAGAGAAAATTGGAGAGTTGACGGTAAAAATTGACAAAGGAGCAATAAATGGAGATTTTAGTGGGGCTAAAGGGTTAAAAATCTTAAAAGTAGAAGGTATAATGAAAGAAGCTGATTTTAGTGGTATAAATGTAGATGCTCTTGACCTTACCAATTTTGAAGCTGAAACCATTAATCTTAGTGATGCTCAATATAAAGAAATCCGCGGAAATTTAGAGAAATTTAATAAAGTGGAGGGAGTTGAGAGATCAGAGGAAGGTTAAAATTTTTATGGCGAAAATTTTAAAAAGAACAGGACATCACCGAATTTTGGCTATTTTGGTAGGATTAAATGGAGAAAACCCTTTAGAATTGATTGAATTGGCAGGAAGGACCTCTTATCAAAGTAGACACAAAATTACCAAAGATTCTGCCAAGAAATTTATAAAAATGCTCATAAAAAGAGGACACGAATCAGTTTTGGAACATTCTGCAATGACAGTAGAATTCAACAATGTTTCTCGGGGTTTTACTCACGAAATAGTCCGGCATAGATTAGCTTCTTTTACTCAAGAATCTACAAGATATGTAAGCAAAAACAATTTTAAAGTAGTAATACCTCCCGATAAAGATAAAGATGAAAAAATCGTTGATTTAAAATTGCCAGATGGTAAAAAAATAAAGGTATCTTTTCAAGAATGGATGGATTTAAATGAGAAAATGTATCAGGGATTGAAAAAAGCAGGTTGGAAAACAGAAGATGCAAGGCAGGTTTTGCCAATTGGAATTGTTTCTCAAATTGTAGTTACCGCTAATTTTAGAGAATGGCGTCACATTTTTAAATTGAGAACCGCCCCTGATGCTCATTGGGAGATTCGCTTTGTGATGAAAAATTTATTAAAAGAAGTAAAAGAAAAAATTCCTATAATTTTTGATGATTTAAATTAAATTATGGATTTTTTTGTCAAAATAGGATTAGAAATTCATGTTCAATTGGAGACAAAAACAAAAATGTTTTGTAATTGTCTTAATGATCCTTTAGAAAAGCATCCTAATTTAAATATTTGCGAAATTTGCACTGGCCAACCGGGGACTTTGCCCACAATTAACAAAAATGCAGTGGAAAAAGTAATAAAAACAGGCCTTGCTCTTAATTGTCAAATTTCTCAATATTCCCAATTTGATAGAAAAAATTATTTTTATCCTGATTTGCCAAAGGGTTATCAAATTTCTCAATTTTATTTTCCTCTTTGTAAAAATGGTTTTTTAGAAATAGAGACTGAGAAAGGAAAGAAAAAAATAAAAATTAGAGAAATTCATTTAGAAGAAGACACAGCAAAATTAATTCACGAAAAAGATTTTTCTTTAGTAGATTTCAATAGAGCAGGTATTCCTTTAATGGAAATGACAACAGAACCACAAATGACCTCACCAAAGGAAGCTAGAATATTTGCTGAAAAATTTCATTTACTAATGCATTATTTAAAAGTTTCTGATGCAGATATGGAAAAGGGTCAAATGCGAGTGGAGGCTAACGTTTCGGTAAGCAAAAGCGAAAAAGAAATTGGCGAAAGGGTAGAAATTAAAAATTTAAATTCTTTTAAAAGTTTAGAAAGGGCTCTTGATTATGAAATTAAAAGACAAATTGAGATTTTAAAAAAAGGAGGAAAAATATTTCAACAAACCAGAGGATGGGATGAAAAAAGACAAATTACTGTTTTACAAAGAGAGAAAGAAAAAGCCAAAGACTATCGCTATTTTCCAGAACCTGATTTACCCCCTCTTTATATTTCACAAGAGATGATAAAGAAGATAAAATTGGAAATTCCAGAGCTTCCTTGGGAAAAGAAAGAAAGATTTGAGAAAGAATATCAATTAGACAAAAAGACAATAGAATTTTTTGTTTATCATAAAGAATTGGGACAATTTTATGAAAAAACAATGTCTGAATTGAGACAATGGGTTAAAGAAGTTCAAAAAAAAGAAAGGATAAGCGAAGGAGAATTTTATAAATTGAGCAGACTTTGTGCCAATTACATTATTTCTGATTTGCAGGGTTTGTTAAAAGAGGCAAAAATTGAAAATGAAGATTTTCTTTTAACACCAGAAAATTTTGCTGAATTGATAACTTTAATTTATACGAATAAAATTTCCAGTAAAATAGCTAAGATGGTTCTCAAAGAAATGTTTGCTACTGGCAAAGATCCTTCTAATATAATTTATGAAAAAAAATTAATTCAAATTACAGATGAAAAAGAAATAGAAAAAGTAGTAAAATCTGTAATTTCAGAAAACCAAAAAGCAGTTGATGATTACAAAAAAGGGAAAAAGGAAGCCTTGCAATTTTTAATTGGAAAAGCAATGGCAAAGACAAAAGGAAAAGCAAATCCTCAAACAATTAAAGAGTTGTTAAGTAAATTTCTTTCTTAAATTTAAAAATAAAAAAACAAAGATGCTTTTTAGAGAAGCCTCTAAAATATTTTTTTTATATTTGAGTAAATATTCAGATTTTTTTTTAAATTTTGTCTCTTCTTTTCCTTTTGAAGCTTCTATTAAACTGACTGAGAGATGTAATAGTAAATGTATCACTTGTAATGTTTGGAAGAAAAAGCCAAAAAATGAATGGAGCGGGAAAGAAATAATAGAGATTTTTAAACAATTAAGGGAAATAAAAATAAAGGCAATTACTCTTACTGGTGGAGAACCATTGTTAAGAGAGGATATTGGAAATTTAATTAAAAAAGCAAAAGAAATAACGGGTGCCAAAGTTTATCTTATTACCAATGGACTTTTGTTAAAAAAGAAAGCAAAAATTTTAATAGAAAGTGGAATAGATTATATTAGTGTATCTCTTGATGGAGTTGAAGAGATAAATGATAAGATAAGAGGAATTCCTGGACATTTTAAAAAGGCTATTGAGGGGATTAAATTTTTAAAAAAATTATCAAGAGAAAAACCTTTAATTAATATTGGGACTACTCTATTAAAATTAAATTTAACTCAAATTCCTCAACTAATAAAAATTTGTCAAGAGTTAAAAGTAAACTGGTCTTTTAATCTTTTAGATCAAAGCCTTTATTTTTTTCAAGGAATAGATTTCTCTAATTTAACAATAAAAGATAAAATTTTAATTAAAAAGACAATTGATTATTTAAATAAGGTTTCCCAAAAAAACCCTGAAGTGTTTTCTTTTCCTCCGTTTGTTTTAGAATTTTCCAAAAACTATCTCGAAGGTAAAAGACCTTATTTTAAGTGTAGTTCAGGTTTTTTGAGGGTTTTTATTACTCCTACCTTTGATGTTTATTCTGGTTGTTGGGCTCTTTCTCCAATAGGAAACCTTCGAAAAGAGAAATTAAAAGATATTTTGAATTCTAAAAGATACAAAAAGAGAATAAAGAAAATGTTCAATTTAAAATGTCCTTATTGTACTTGCGGTTATATTTTTTCTTTAATAATTGAAAATTTACCCTCTTTTCTTTTTTGGTTAATAAAAAATAAAAAAATTATTAAAAAGTATTTTCAGCTTTATTTGTAGGTTTAAAAAATGTTATTTTTCAATGCTCTATCTAATATTACCGATAGGTTTTATTTTAAATTTACTTTATTATAAAGCGCAACGAAAACAAAAACTTATCCATCACTAGCCAGTTAATGAGAAAAAGTTTAAAGAGAAAGACTTTAAAAAATATCAAATTTGGAAGTAGTGAGACCGATTTTACATTTTAAATTTTCACTAAAATTTTGATAAAATTTTTTAATACCAAAAAGAAAGGAAATTAATTTTTCAAAAGAAAGATTAAAGGGATTTTTAAAAAGACTAAATTTTTTCAACTTTAACAAAAGGGGCCCTGAAAAAATTTTCAAATGTTGGATGTAATTGTGTAGCTTTAGTAATTTAGCTATCCTTTCTCAATATAAAAAGCGGTGGCAAAAAATTTTAAAATGTGTGCTAACAAAATTAAAAAAGTTTTAGTAACAGGTGGAGCTGGATTTATCGGCTCTCATTTAGTTGATGCTTTAATTGAAAGAAATTATCAAGTAGTAGTTATTGATAATTTATCTACAGGAAAAAAAGAAAATTTAAACAAAAAAGCCAAATTTTACAAAATTGATATTTGTTCTCAAAAAATCTCTCAAATTTTCAAAAAAGAAAAACCAGAAGTTGTTTTTCATTTTGCTTCCCAAGTTGATGTTAGAAAGTCTATTAAAGACCCAATTTTGGAGGCCAAAATTAATATTTTAGGTTCTTTGAATTTAATTCAAAATTTTATCCAAATTCCTCAGTGTAGAAAATTTATTTTTGCCTCATCAGGTGGGGCTATTTATGGTGAGGCTGACCTTATTCCTACTCCTGAAACACATCCAGAAAATCCACAATCTCCTTACGGAATCACTAAATTAACTATTGAAAAATATCTTTATTTTTATAAAAAGATTTATGGATTAAATTATATATCTCTACGTCTTGCTAATGTTTATGGACCTCGCCAAAACTCAGAAGGAGAGGCTGGAGTAGTAGCAGTGTTTTGTAATAAAATGATTTTTGGGGGTCAACCAATTATTAATGGTTCAGGTTATCAAACCCGTGATTTTGTTTATGTAAAAGATGTAATTGAAGCCTGTGTTTTAGCTTTGAAAAAGAATAAAGTGGGGATTTTTAACATTGGCACTGGTAAAGAAACCACCATTAATACAATTTTTAAAAAATTAAAAAAGTTAACTGGTTCCAATTGTAAAAAAATTCATGGCCCAGAAAAACCGGGAGAACTAAAAAGAAGTTGTTTAGATTATTCCAAAGCCAAAAAAGAACTCAACTGGGTGCCAAAATATAATTTAGAAGAAGGACTAAAAGAAACTATAAAGTGGTTTAAAAAGTTTTAGACTTTAGAATTATTTTCATAAAGAAAATCTCCCAAAAATTTTTGAAGTTGGTTAAAGATTTGGCTGTTTTCTCTTCTGCTAAAATTAAATTTTCCATTTTTAAAAATCAACGAACCTTTTCCCAAACTGGCTTTTGTTTTCCTAACAAACTTTTAATTATTCCTAACAAAGAAGCTAAATTTACCAAACAAAAGTAATAAATCAAGTTTAGCAACAAATTAAGTTTTCTTCCTTTTCTTTCAATAAGCCAACCGATTATAGCTAAAACATAAAAGAGGATTTGAGAAAGAAATAAAATTAAATAAAAAAAATGAGTTTTTATTAAAAAAATATTTATCAGAAAAATAAAAATTAAAAAAAATCCTACTACCCATCTTAAAATTTTATGAGAAATGAGCTGAAAAATTAGAAAAAATTTAAATTTTTTAAAAGCTTCCTTAAGTAAAATCAAAGCTCCTTTAAAATGCCAGCCGACAAATACTACTTTTCTTTTAAAATTAGAAAGAGCTTGACGATACACTTCTTCTTCAGAGATAGCTTCTGGTTCTAATATTACTCCATATCCTTGTAAAATCACTTGAATTGGCAAATCAAAATCATCTCCGCGAAACGGAGAAATTGGTTTATAAAGTTCTTTTTTAATTGCATAAATTGAACCGTTAGCTCCTAAAAGTGAAAAAAACTTGCTTTCTAATTTTTTGATTAATTTTTCGTAATTCCAATAAACTCCTTCTATTTCGCCAACTGATCCCTTAGACAGATTAATATATTTTAGTTGTCCAGAAACACAACCTATTCTTTTGTCAGCGAAATTACGAACCAATTTCTTTAAAGCTTCTTTTTTGAACATTGCGTTAGCATCTGTTAAGACAATAATTTCTCCTTTACATTTTGATAAGGTTCTGTAAATTGTATGTTGTTTGCCTTTCCTTTCTGGAAAAGCAAAAAGCTTCACTCCTTTTTGTTCATACTCTTTTACTATTTCATTTGTTTTATCATTAGATTCTGAAGCTACAATAATCTCTAATTTTTCTTTTGGGTAATCTAAGGCCAAGCTATTTTCTATTTTCTGCCTGATTATTTTTTCTTCGTTGTAAACAGGAATTAAAAGAGAAACAGAAGGAAAAAATTCTCTTTTTTCAACTTTCTTTCCAAAGAAAAATCCCAAAATAAACAAAATTAAAGGATATCCAACATAACAATATAGAATCAAAAAAATAAAAAACCAAAAAAGAAATTCAAGCATTGATCCTTTTTTTAATCCACTGATAAGTAATTTTTAAACCTTCCTCTAAACCAATTTTTGGTTGCCACTTTAATATTTTTTTCATTTTTCTAATATCTGCTTTTCTAGAAAGAGGTCCTACAGGTTTTTTCAAATCATATATTGGCTTTATTTTTTTTCTTGAGATCTTAATAATTTTTTTAGCGATTTCGTTTATTGAGATAGCTTTGCCAGAACCTATGTTTAAAGTTAGAGGCGAAACCTTTGAAATCACCCTTTCCATTTTAATTAAAGCTTCAACGCAATCTGTAACATATATGTAATCTCTGCTTTGTTTTCCATTTCCCCAGATTGTAAATTTCTTTTTGGGATAAAAAATTGCTTTTTTAATCAAATCAGAAATGGCATGAGATCTTTCATTGAGAGGTTCGTTAATACCATAAACGTTAAAAATTCTGGCAATTCCAACTTTTATATTTTTCATTAAATTTAATTGGATTTCTGCCAAAAATTTTGCTAAACCATAACCTCCATCTGGATTTAAATAAAATCTAAATTTAAATTTTTGATTTTTTAAAATTTTCTCCATCTCTAAGTCTTTCTCAGAGAAAATAGCTTCAAAAGAAAATTGCTTGTCTAAAGGATAGATGGCAGAACTTGAAGTGTAAATAATTTTTTTTATTTTATTTTTCAAGCAAACTCTAAAAACATTTGAATCAATCGATAAATTTTCAGAAAGAGCTAAAAGTTCAGCCTCTTTTGAACCGTGAAGGAATTTTATACCCCCAATTCTAGCTGCTAAATGATAAACTACTTCCCCTTTAAGGATTTTTAGAGTTTGATTAAAATCTGTTAAATCTACTTTTTTAAATTCAAAATCAGATTTTTTCAATCCCAACTCATAAAGATTTTCTAATTTTCCCGAGGATAAATTATCTAAAACTAATACTTCTCTTTTTCTTTTAACTAATTCTTTAACTAAATGAGAACCAATAAAACCTGCGCCGCCCGTAACAATAACTTTATTTTTTGACATAACCCACTTGTTTTAAAATTCTTCTTGTAGCAATCCTTACAGCTTCATCTGAAGTATGTTTTGGTTGCCAGCCTAATTTTTTCATTTTTTCAATACTAAAGTGAACTATAGGTGCATCTCCTTTCCATCCTCTTTTTCCTCCAGTGAATCTAAATTTAACATTCTTTAATCCCATTTCTTCAACTACAATCTCAGCTACTCTTCTAACAGAAGTGAAAGTTTCACAACCTAAATTGAAAATATCACATTGAAGTTCTGGATTTTCAAATTTATGATGTAAGAAAGCGTGAAACATTCCTTCAATACAATCTTCAACTAAAAAGAAAGGTTTTTCTTGGGTACCATCGCCTAAAATTTCTAATTCTTTTGGATCCTTTCTCAATTTTTGAATAAAATCAAAAATTACTCCGTGATTCATTCTATCTCCAACTACATTCGCAAATCTAAAAATCCAACATTCAATTCCAAACAAATGAGAGAAAGCCGACATTAAACCTTCTCCTGCCAATTTTCCAGCTCCATACAAGTTAATCGGTAATAAAGGTCCAAAATTTTCAGATAAAACTCTTTCTCTCACATCTCCATAAACGCAAGCTGAAGAGGTAAACAAAATTTTCTTAATTCCCAATTGTCTCATTGCTTCTAAAACATTCCAAGTGGCAATGGTACAATTTTTAAGATCTTTATCTGTTTCTTTTCTTCCCCCTGGAATATCAGTATTGGCTCCCAAATGCCAAACTACTTCCTGTCCTTTCATTGCTTCTTTTAAGGTTTTGAAATCCAACATATCAGCCTTAATAAATTTAAAATTTTTCTTTTCTAAAAGATGTTTAATATTCTCTCCTGAAACTAAGGATAAATTATCGTAAACTGTAACATTCTTTCCTTCAGCAATTAATCTATCTGCTAAATGGCTTCCAATAAAGCCTGCCCCACCTGTAATGAAATGATTTTTGAGTTTTTGATTTTCCATAATTTTAAATAGTATTGAATATTTCGACCATTTGTTTTGTTGTTTTCTTCCAACTAAATTTTTGTGCTCTTTCAATTCCTTTTTCTCTTATTTTATCATAAAAATTCTTGTTTTCTAATAGTTTTATTATATCTTTGGCAAATCCTTCATAATCTCTTGCATCATGCATTAATCCTTCATTTCCAACAATTTCTGGTAAAGAGGAAGTATTAGAAACTACAACAGGTAAACCAGATTGCATAGCCTCCAATACTGGAAAACCAAATCCTTCATAAAACGAAGGAAAAAGAAAAACTGTAGCTAAATTATAAATATAAGGAAGATCAGAATTTTCAATGAAGCCTTTATACTGAATGTTTTTTCTCTTTTTTATTTCGTTCAAATAAACTTTTCCACAATGTCCTACTCTTCCAAAAAGTAAAACTGGTACTTTTGTTTTTTCTCTTAGTAGATCAGCGATTTTTATTATCCCTTCAATATTTTTTCTCTTTTCTAAAATTCCAATATAGAGAACGAATTTTTCTGGTAAATTATATTTTCTTTTTAATTTTTCTTTTTGATTTAACTCTAATTCTTTTGGTTGAAAAATCTCATCTGCTGCTGGATAGATGATTTTTATTTTTTCTTTTGAAACACTATAAAACTTAATTATGTCTCTTTTTGAACACTCTGAAACAGTAATGATTAAATCACTATTTTTAATCGATTTTGGTAAAACAAAATCGACATATTTTCGATAATAGAATGGGTGGAATTTTTTATCTATTTTATGAAAAACATCATGAATTACAATGATACTTTTTATTTTTTTTAGCTTCTTTAAGGGCAAAAAATGATTAGGAGAAAAAAGCAAATCAATTTTATGCTTTCTTAGAAATTTTGGCAAAACAAAATTTAACCAAAAAGGAGAGAACGTTTTTTGGAAAATACCTTTGGGAACAAACTTTATTGTAGAAATACTTTTTATTCTTTCTCTCTCAAATTGTGATAATTTTCCGTAAGAAAAAAGAAAATACTCATTCTTTTTATCTACTTCAGGAATGTTCTTTAATATATTTAAAAGATACCGGCCAATGCCGGTCATTTTCCTTTCTAATAGCCTCGCATCAATTCCTATTTTCATATTTTTTTATCAATTCCTCATAAAGTCTCTCATAATTTCTGGCCAATTTCTCTTGAGTAAAATTCCCTTTCACTCTTTGAAAACCTCTTTCTCCTATTTCTTTTGCAATTTGTGGATTTTTTAACAGAAAAATGACTTTTTCTGCAATTGCTTTTGGATTTTTGGAAGGAACTAAAAATCCAGTTTTCCCATCAACCACTACTTCTGGAATACCACCAACATTGGAAGCTACTACAGGTTTTTTCATTGCCATTGCCTCTAAAGCGACAGCTGATGGAGCTTCATACAAAGAAGGGATAACTACAATTTCAATATTAGAAAGTAGATAAATTAAATCAGGATAAAATCCTGTAAAAATAATCTTCTGAGAAAGACTAAGATCCCTTACCCTTTCCTCCAATTCTTTTTTAAATCTTTCCTCCTCTGGATTAAAAGCACCACCGACGATCAAAAAGTTTACTTCTGGAATCTGATCGTTGATAATTCTTGCTGCCTCAATGAAGTATTGATGTCCTTTTTGATATCTATCAAACCTAGCAATCATTGCCACTATTGGTTTTTTTACTCTTTGTCCTTTTATCTCAATTTCATCGGCTAAACTCTCTTTTTGTTGAAATTTTTCCATTTTCAACCCTGTATAAATAACCTGAAATTTCGATGTGTCAATTCCATTTTCCTCTGCTAATCTTATAAAATCTTTGCAGGTCAAAATGGTTTTGTCTGAAGCCCAAATGAGAAATTTGGTTAGAAACTTATATTTTAAAAGATCGCTGGTAGTTTGAATCACCCAAATAAGCGGTTTTCTATAGATTTTAGCGGGAATGATACTAAAAAGAGTAGAATAAAAAAGATTAACATGAATAAGATCTGGTTTTTCTTTTCTTATTATTTGAGCTATTTTAAAATTCATCATTAAAAAATTAGGAAATTGAAGGATAGCCTTTAGGATTTTATTTTCCAAAGTTAAAATTTTTGTATTTAATGGAATAAAACTAATGGAAAGTTTTCTCAATGACTGAATAACTTTTCGATTGTCTTTTGAACACACTACTATCGGAAAAAATTTATTCTTATTTAAACTCTCTAATAATCGTAAAAGCATAGTTTGTCCCCCTCCAAAAATAAAATGAGTGTCAATATAAAGTATCTTTATCATAAATCATTTAAATTTTACCCTTAAAAATTTTTTGCTTAATTATTCTTAAACGAAGATTTTTAAATAGAAAAGGGAGAAAACTTGCTAAATAATATAAAAGGTATTTAGGATGGGGGTAAACCAAAAAGGCATGGAAGAGGTGTCTTCTTCCTCTCTTTATATCACCCGATTTTAAAAATTCGCGGCCAATTTTATTGTAGAAATAACCTAAAGCTTTCTTACCTGATTGTCTGTAAAAATCATGATGTTTTTTGTAAAATCCTTCTATTTCTTCAATCGACAAAGCAGAGGAACCAGAAACTTCCCCTGGCTTGGGATAACAATGATATATTCTTAATACTTCAGGTAAACATTTCCATCTCCATTTCCGATTTCGCAGAACCCTAATACCAAAATCTAAATCTTCGAAAACTTTTCTCTCGTCATACCAAAGATTTTCTTTAGTAAAAATCTCTTTTCTAACGACACATCCATTGCCGATCGATACTTGCCAAATTGGAATATTTCTATCACAACGAGCTTCACCTATTTTTTTACCATCACGAGTCCTTAATTCAGCATGTGTAATTACCATTACTACATCTGGATTATTCTCTAAAACACTTATTGTTTTCTCTAAAAATTCAGGAAGATATTCATCGTCATCGTCCAAGAATGCAATATATTTTGATTTAGGATCTGATTCTCTCACTCCCTGGTTTCTTGCTTTGGGCATATTTCCTCTTTTTTTGTTGTGAATGTATTTTATTCTGGGATCTTTAAAAGTCTGAACTACTTTTTCAGTTTCATTATTTTCACTATCATCAACAATAATAATTTCAAAGTTTTGATAAGTTTGATTTAAAACACTTTGTATTGCCTTATCAATTTTATCTGCCCTATTATAAGTAGGAATAATAATACTCACCCTTGGACCAATTTTATTGTTTAAGTTTCTCATGGATTTTTTTAATCCTATATAATAGATTTTCAAAGTAAAAATTCTGAGCAAATTTTGGAAATGACCAAAAAAGAAAATATAGAAGATAGATAAGACGGGGTTGTAATAGGAATGATTTTAAGAAAAATTTTCTTCCTTTTTTTATTTCACCTGATCGGCAATATAACTTTCCTATCCAATAATAAAATAAAGCTAATGGTTTTTTGCCTAAACTTTGATAGTAGGAGAAATGTTTTTTAAATAAATAATCAATGGACTCTATTGACAGGG
>Ga0190363_1000039_pt1 | contig 69936 bp, 83 predicted proteins | sample 48721867_MG_FD_161272 | JGI IMG/M metagenome (GOLD analysis project Ga0190363, IMG submission 161272) | Hydrothermal vent microbial mat bacterial communities from Southern Trench, Guaymas Basin, Mexico - 4872-18-6-7_MG | ecosystem: Environmental > Aquatic > Marine > Hydrothermal vents >...
ACTATTCTCAGCCATATTCTTTAATAAAATCATTTGGAGAATCCTTCTCTATTTTAACAGAATTTTCTAAGCACCCTTACGTTTTCAGGGAAGTTTCTTTAATATTTCTTTTAGTGATTGTGTCTGTTCATTCATCTCATCACTTGAGATGTAGTTAATGTGGATATGATTTTAATGATTCTTGGCTTCTGAACATTGGGGAATATGTTTTAAAAATAGCGGCTGTAGCAGCCGTGAATCAGCTTCTATTAAACGCTTTCAACAAAATGAGTGAGAACGTGCTTTACCCTAATCCCGACTATTTAGGAGACCTTATTGCTCAGGAAATGCTGAAACCCGGTAGCGGTGTTGATGTAGAACGTGAACCGTATACACAAAATATACAGTATATGCAAAAAAAGAATATCAACAACATCAACAACATGAATACTACATTAACTAATATATTATTATCTATATCAGAATCTATTTTGTTGAAGACGGTTGAAGGCGGTAGAAAACTCCCTGCTACAATAAAGTACGATGTTGATTTTAATTTAATAAATTGCTAAATAGTTTCGGTTTCACCGAATTATTTAGATGTTTCAAAAACTTTAAATATGTTTTCTGATAAATACTTTTCTCAACAAATCTTGTCTTGATGATTAAAATGGCTGAAATCTTGGTAAGAAGCGCTAAGGGAGAAGCGAAAATAGAAATCCTAGATGAAGCATTAAATAAAATACCTGCGGAGGACATTGTCGATATAATATATGAGTTACTTCGATTTGCTCTTGAAGAAAACCCTGTAGAAATAATTGTAGAAACGGAAAAAGAAACAATAAGGGCGAAACTTACCGCAGAAAATCTACAGCTAAAATAGCATAAACTCATTTTCCTTATTTTTTGAAATCACCCTTTCTGATACCCCCTCCCCCCTGGTTTTTCCCGGAAAGCAGCAAAGCTGACTTTGAAATGGAAAGCGCTTGAAACTTTAGAGTCGGAATCTAAGACCGCTAAGAGAAATTATGGGAAAAGACCGAACAATATATTCAATGATTTCAACATTCAGTATGAACTGTTTTTAACTTAGGTTTTCTTCGTGAATTTTAATCTTTTCAATATTCTTTTCGCTTTTTTCACGGCTTTAACCCATTTCTCTATACTAGCTAAATATTTTACCTCAAGTTTCATGGTTTTAACTGCTTTTGCAGCCTTTACTGTTCTCGCTACTCTCGCCGCTCTCAATATTCTTAAAACCCTAAGAAACCTAAAGTAAGGTATTACAATTATAATGTCGAACCAATGATGTCTTAAAAACAGCTTTAAATTACCAACTCTCCTATATCTAACAACCAAGTCTAAAACAAATATAGGAAGTAAACCCAAGTTAATATTGCCACATAGCTCCTCTAAGCTAGGCTCTACAAATCCTAGGATAAAGAAAAACAACCACACTACGGTAACCAAATCAACAAAAACATTCCATCCCATACCTGCCATCAAGAAATACTAAACAAAGAAAACCTAATAAAATATAGTTTCTAGACAGTGAAAATAAGAGAAGTTTAGTAATGATAGTGTTTATTTTAAAATGCCTTAGCCTATACTAAAAAATTAGCTATTGTTTTAATGAATATGTTGCATGTTTCATCTGCTAAGGGTATGAAGTCTGTGTAGTGTTTTCCTCCTATTCCTAAGGCTGATTTTCTTCCTTGAAGAAACTCTATTGTTTCGCTGTCTATTCTAAGTTTTTTCAGTGTTTGCCGGAACCATTTTCTAATGTATTTAACGTTTAATCCTGCTTCTTTGAATTTGTCTTCTACCGTGTCTATGTGTGGTAGTTTGATGTTTCTTTTCTTTAAATCCATTATTTGTTTAACAACTTTCTTAGGTAAGTAGAGGATTAGTATGTTTTTGCTTTTCCTTTGGAAGTCAAGATGGTATCGGTAAATGTTTTCACTTATTCTTACAAGCCTTGTTGTGTTGAATGTTTTTAGAAGCTCCATTGCTTCCGATAGCCTGCAACCTGATGATACGAGAATATTGTAGATGGTTACGTACGGTTCTCCTTCTTTAGCAAGGTTTTCTTTTAGCTTAAGAATTTCGCTGTCTGAGGGAATGTATGTGTCTGCTTTTGTCCGGGGTTTTCTTGGAAGAGCTTTTCTAAGTCTGTAGGCTAGTTCTTCGTATCCTTCAAATCTTTTCTCAATGTATGTTAGAAGCCTACTGAATGCTTCATAACTTGTTTTCGACAAACCTACTTTTCCAAAGTATTTCATAACGTCTTTTTTACGGCATAGCTTTAACCCGACAACTTTACGTAAATAAAGCAAGTACCGGTAAAGCATGTTTTCAGAAGTTCCCTGCATCCTATTCCATGAAACAAAGTCATCGACAAGATCTGTGGTTAACTCTATACACTTAGTTAAAACAGCTGATTCAGCAACATATCCTCCGTTAACTTGCCGCATATAGCCCCGGCTAATTCCGGAACCTTCATAAAAAGTTGGCATCCGAGAGGTCCCGGGTTCAAATCCCGGCCGGTCCACCAACCCTTTATAGTTTCTTTATTGTTCATTATTGGTGTTAATGTTTATGTTCGGAGGAGCTTCTCTTTTAGCTTTTATAAAGATGCTGATGTTTGTTATTAGTGAAAGCGTTTATATTTTGTTTACGACTAGAGTATTACTTTGGTAATACCTAAGTAATACCTACTATATGTGGGTGTTGTAATGCCTGCATTTGAGGAAATAACTATGTCTATAGGTATTGCTTGGTGGCTTATTGTTTCAGTATTTATTGTAGGGATGCTTGTGTCTCTAATAATTTTTGCTTTATCCAGTAGAGAAGAGACTAAAATGAGGCGTTATTTATAAGTCTAAACGATTCTTATTTTGTTTACTTTCTTATTTCGCCATGAGTACCTTCTTATTCTTCTTGATCTTCCATAGCCGCATGCTGCGCAGTAGCCTTTTGCTACATTGAAAGAGTGTCTTCCACATCTCCTGCATCTTATGTGCGTTTTGCTTCTACCATGTTTTCCGAATGATGTTGTTCCCTTTACCATTTTGCTGTTCCCCGTTATTACGTACTACTTTTTGTTTTGCTGCTATGGTGGTATAGGCACCGGAGATATAAGTATTACGTTATCTCCTCTAATTATTATTGTTCCAAGTTTTCTTATTTTCCCATTGCTCCTCATTTCTTCTGCTTGTTCGAGAACAAGGTTTAAGTGTTGATCGTAACTCTTAAGTATTCCTCTAACCTCTCTTCCACCCTTAAGCTTAACTAAGACAAGGTTTCCTAGTGATTCGCTAAGAAGCTTTTTTGCCGAATCTATTGTTGACAAAGCTAAAATAACCTCCACATTCATTGTTGTACAAGGCTTTCTTTTCCTTTCCTTAAAAATAAGAAACGATATATATAAAGTTACTTTAGTTTGAAACGAAATATGAATGCATGCTAATGTAAAGAGGGTTTAAGTATTGGGCTGCATTCGACATGCTCTTTCGAAAAAGGAGAGAAAGAAGGTTTTGAAGGAATTTGCTGAAAAATTTCCTAAATTAAAAATTGAAAGCAAAGTGCAAATGGAAATAGGTGTTTGTAATGGGAAAACACTTTACTTCATAAACTCGGAACCTATGTTTTTAAAGAATGAAAAAGACAAGCTAATACCTCTTCTAAGATATATTTACAAAACAAGCAATATGCTTGGCTTACCATTAGTCGTAGTTGACATGGGAGCTGTAAAGCACATTCTTAACGGAGCAGATGTTATGGCTCCAGGAATAGTTAGGATTATTGGTGATTTTAATAAGGGAGACATAGTGTTAGTTGTTGATGAAAAATACGGTAAACCCCTTGCAGTATGTGAAGCACTTTACTCATCAGAGGAAATATCTGCTATGGAAAAGGGGAAGGTTCTTAAAAACCTACATCATGTTGGAGATAGAATTTGGAAGCTTAAGTTCTAAGCTATTCTTAAACTATCAAGTATTCTCGGAGCATATGTTTCAAAACCCATACGCCTAATGGTGTTAGCTAAAGCTAACGTTTTGCTTTCTTCACCATGGAAGAGAATAACCCTTTCAGGCTTAGGAGTTATATTGTTAAGAAACGCTAGTAACTGTCTTCTATCCGAGTGTCCTGAAAATCCTTCAACACTAAACACTTTAAGCTTTATCTTTAAAATTTCAACTTTACCTTCAGGAGAAAACGTTACTATTTCCCTTTGCCCATCCTTTATCTTCCTACCTAAAGTTCCCTCTACCTGGTAGCTTACAAAAATTAATGCGTTTTTCTCGTCCTTAGCCATCATTTTTAAGTATTCAACTGAAGGGCCTCCAGTGAGCATGCCTGATGTTGAAAGTATTATTGCTGGTTCGTCAGAGTCAACAATTGCTCTTCTCTCATCTCTATGTTCAACTTTCCTAATGTTTTCAGTGTTAAATGGGTTTTCTCCCTTGTAAATGGCGTCTCTAACTTCGTCAGATAGAAGTTCCGGGTATGTTGCATGTAAAGCTGTTACTTCATCAATCATTCCATCAACGTATATGGGTATTTTTGGTAAAATTTCTTTATTCATAGCGTTAAGTATTACTAACATTACTTCTTGGCCTCTGCCTACAGCAAAAACAGGTATCAACACCTTACCTTTATGCTCTATAATTTTCTTTATTTTATCTATTAATTCTCTTTCAGCCTCGTCTCTTGGAGGTAAATAATCTGTTCCATAAGTGCTTTCCATGATTAGCGTTTCTACTCGTGGAAATCTATCATTAGCTCTAGGTAGAAGCCTTGTTCTACCATACTTGAAATCTCCTGTGTACACTATGTTGTGGAGTCCTTCACCTACATGTAGGTGAACAATTGCTGAACCAAGTATGTGACCTGCATTGTAAAGCGTTACCCTAACATCAGGGGCTATGTCTGTTACTTCACCGTAGTTTAGGGGGATCGTGTGGAGAAGCATTTTCCTAACTTCCTTAATAGTGTATGGTATGTACTTGTTTTCTCTCGCAGCTATTTCTAAGAGGTCTTTTTGCATTAAAACCATGAGGTCCCGTGTTGCTTTAGTTACGTAAACAGGGCCTTCGTAGCCGTACTTGAAAAGGTAAGGTACAAGCCCGCAGTGATCTAGATGCGCATGTGTTACAACTACAGCATCTAATGTGGATACATCGAATTCTGGAGTATCGAATCTCGGATATGCGTTTAATGGATGAGAGGATCCAGGATTTAATCCTACATCGAGGAGAACCTTTGTTTCAGCTGTTTCAACAAGTATTGCTGCCCTACCTACTTCTCTAAATCCTCCTAAAGCAGTTATTCTAACATAGTTACTTCTGAAAAGTAGGGGCCTATGGATTCTATGCCCTATACCTCTTAAAACATTAAGTCTATACTCGCTTTTAGCTAATAGGACTTGTAAAATGCTTGTTAAAGTTATTGTTTCTCTTGGGGGAGCTCTGACAATGTTGGGTCTCCACCCTGTTTCGAGGAGAATTTTTCTTAAAAGATTGCCTCCCTTACCTATAACCAACCCTGGCTTAGATGTTTTAATAATTATTTCTCCAAGTGTATGGTCGAATTCTAAACTTTTAATTTCAGCTTCTTTAGGTATTAGCTTTGTAATTATTTCTTTAGTTTCTTCTTCAGTCTTCCTAACTGAAGGATCCGTTCTAATAACGACTCTTTTCTTAATTGTTTTAGCTATTTTCTTAATAATATCTGTGCTTCTAATGACTGCTTCAACGTTTTTAACGTAAATAGCTATTTCTGGTCCTTCGAACTCTATTTTAGTTATTTGTGCTTCTGTTGGCATTAACTTTAAAATAGTGCTTTTAATATACTCGTAAACATTAACTACTTCGGCATGTGTTCTCAAGGCTTATCACGTTCCAACAACGTTCTTAATTTCATTTACGCTAAGTTCTTTAACGCCATCCTTAGTTATTACCACTACATCTACTCCCTCACCTGAAGCTGTATCTCTTTTCATAGCGGCGTTTACCGCATTAACTGCTACTTTTATTGCTTCCTTTTCGTTCAGATCTTTCTTAAAAGATGTTTCCAAAATGCTTATAGCTATGGGTGAGCCTGAGCCTGTTGCAGTATAGTTTTCCTCGGTTATTGTTCCAAACCAGTCTAAAACATATATCCTAGGTTTTGAATCGTAACCAGCAACTATTAGTTGAACTATGTATGGTAAAACCCTAGAATACGTGAATATAATGTTTGAAAGTATTGAAGCAATAGTTTTTATAGTTACGGGTTTTTTCAAGGAAAGCTTGTAATAGTTTATTTCAGCTTTAACCATGTCAACAAGTGTTTGAGCATCCGCTACAAGACCTGAAATAGTCATAGCTGCTCTATCATCTATTTTAGCTATTTTCTTCACTTTCTTATGAGCAATAAAGTATCCGGCTGTTGCTCTCTTATCCGCAGCTAAAACTACACCATCATTGAATTTTAAAGCTACAGTTGTTGTTCCATGTATGACTTTCTCCTTTATTACTTTTTCATATTCAAACATTAACTACACCTTCTCTCTTTAAGCGTAAATCCTAAATGTCACTCTAAACTACTGAGTGTAGTATGTGTAGAAAAACTTTGAGTACTCCTACGTTTTACCATATCACGGGAAAACCAGTATTTAAGATTTATTGCGAGTGTAGATAAGGAATGAATAATGTGAATATGTTTTCAGAACATTTAATAAAGCTTCCAAGACGTATTGTAATAGGTAAAGGTGTTAGACATAAGATTCCACAGTATATTAAGGATTTAGACTTAGGAAAAAATGTTTTAGTCGTTACTGGACCCCATATAGTTTCAACATTAGGTAAGGAGCTTATGCAAATACTTGAGGATGGAGGTTTAAATGTAAGCTATGTTATAACTAAGGGCACACACATAGATTTTCTAAGAAAATTATTGGATAGTATTTCTAAGGAAAAATATGATTTAATAATAGGTTTTGGCGGAGGCAAATCAATAGATACGGCTAAGTATATTGCAACAAAAACAACTACACCATTTATGAGTGTTCCTACGGCAGCGTCTCATGATGGAATAGCATCTCCTTTCGCGTCAATAAAGGGGCTTGAAAAACCCACTTCCATTAAGGTAGAGGGGCCTGTAGCTATAGTTGCAGACACGGAAATTGTTGCTAAAGCACCCTACAGACTTTTAGCTGCTGGTGTAGGTGATTTAATTGCGAAGTTTACCGCTGTCTCGGACTGGAGGTTGGCTCATAAGCTTAAGAACGAATACTACGGTAGTTATGCTGCTTCATTAGCTCTTCTTTCAGCGAAACATGCAATGACATATGCTTCAGTAATAAGGAGGGCTTCCGAAGAATCTGTAAGAATAGTTTTAGAAGGCTTAATAAGTAGCGGTATTGCAATGCATATAGCAGGTTCTTCAAGGCCAGCAAGTGGTTCAGAACATTTATTTAGCCATGCTTTAGACACTATAGCACCTAAGCCTGCATTGCATGGAGAGCAATGCGGTGTAGGCACAATAATGATGGCATATCTACACGGTAAAAACTGGAGGAAAATTAGGAAAGCACTAAAGAAAGTTGGTGCGCCAACAACAGCTAAGGAGCTAGGTATTAATGATTATTACATAATAAAGGCCCTAACTATAGCTCATAAAATAAGGCCTGAAAGATACACTATACTTGGTGAAACAGGGCTTACATGGGAAGCAGCCGAAAACTTAGCTAGAAAAACAGGCGTAATAGACTAAAACTTCTTAGCAAAAAATAATTATGGTGTGATCTTAACTCTATGAAGGGTTGCGGTTTTTGATAAGCTGTGGGATGATAAAGAATGGACGATAAGAAAAACATTATAACACTTGTACCTAAGACATTTGCAAGAAAGGGCTATAGATTTGTTTTTGAAGGAAAAGTAGATAGTGAATGTAAAAAATGTTCTCTCTTCAACGTATGTATAAAGAATCTAGAATCTGGGAGAATATATGAGATAGTGAATGTAAGAAATAAGAAACATAAATGTAAAATTTATGAGTCAGAGGTTCTCGTGGTTGAAGTAGTTGAGGCTGATGTAGAAGCATTCATTAAAACATCGATGGCTGTTGAAGGAGCAATAATTTCATACAACCCTGTTAACTGCAATGAGTATTTATGTCCTAACTTTAAACTATGTAAGCCTTTAGGTCTTAAACAAGGGGATAAGTGTAAAATAATTAAGGTCTTTGAAAAACTTAAGTGTTCTAAAGGCATATCGTTAACTAGGGTTTTGCTTAGAAGAGTTAGTAGTGGTCTTTAACTCCTTCTTAGTAGCTTCTGCTTTTTCCGAAACTTTTACTTCAGGTAATTTTATTTGGTATTTTTCAACGAATTCAAGTAAGGGTGCTATTGGAACATATTTTTCTACGTCTTTGGCAACAGCCTGTTTTATATACTGAATATCATCGACGAAGTATGTTTCCTTAGGCATTTCTATCCTTAATGTTCCATCAACTACTTTTACATCGAATTTTTCGGGAGGAACAGATTTTATTCTTCTATGCAGTAAGTACTTTACCTTCTCTAGTGGCTCCTCTATTTTTCTAACAATTTTTACATTGTAAATTAACGTCTTTCCAGCTAAGGGGTGATTAAAATCTACTATAACTCTTCCCCCAGTCACATTTCTTATAGTTGCTAGCATGCCGTTTATTTCGACTATTTCACCTATTTTAGGTACAATGCCTTTTTTAGCAAATTCTCTTAAGGGGAGAAGCTTTACTTTTGACGGGTCTCTTTTACCATAAGCTTTTTCCGGGGGTATTTCTATGGTTTTTTCTTCTTCAACATTCATTTTCATTAGCTCTTCTTCTAATCCTTCAACTACTCTATGTTCACCTATTATTACAAGTAATGGCTCGTAAATTTTTTCTTCACTAAACTTCTTATGCTTCTTAGCTACTTCAGCTTTTGTTGTGTCAAGTAGCTCTCCTGTTTCCTTTATTTTAGCCACATAATCTATAAGTATGAAGTCTCCTTCCTTAAACGGCATTTTAAACTGCCACCTAACCATAATTTTTATGTGCTATGGGGATTTCGTTTTTCTAAGTTTTAAACTTTAGTGTCCTTTTCTAAGATACCAACCCTTATCTATAATGTTCTTGCATACGATTTTGTTTTTACTTCTGCTTTCTACTAAGAGGTCTTTGGGTTTCACCGTAAGTTTACATAGTCCAAGAACATCTTCTAGCTCATTTATTACAACAGTTATTTTAAATAATGGAGGGTAAACTTTGATAATAGACTTCAACATTACATCCCTCCCATATAGGAAAAGAGATGCAGCATGCTCATTAATCATTATTGCATTTCTTCTCGCTTTTAAGAAAAGCTTTTCTGCAATGTCTATGCTAACCCTATATTCTCCATCGATTATTTGCCCTAAAAATATTCCTAACGAATATGGTTCCCTCCTAATTCTCCCCTTTAAATAATCTACTACAACATGGTCTAGTGTTCTCGTTACTAAAAAAACCTCATTTCTCTTAACATTACGCGTTATGTAGACTACTTTATCTCTAAAGAAGCTTTCAACAATCACTTCTCCAAACATTTGCGAAAGTGTTCTTATAATGTCCTTAAGTATGGGTTCTGAAGCTTTAACAAATATAGGGTGTTTATCCATAGTTTTCAACCTTTCTTTATAAGTTTACATATAAAGTAACCTTCCATTTCATGCTTATGCGGATAAACTCTATAGCATTTTGCCAACTCATCCCTAAGGCGAATACCGAATACTTCAGTAAATCCTTTTACGCCAAACCTTGAAATAATCGAGAGATTTTCTACTGAAACGTTTTTGAAAAGATTAAGGATTTCGTTTATTACGAACTCGTTCTCTTCAGGCGCAATGGAGCATGTTGAATACACTAATGTGCCTCCTGGTTTCAAAGCCTTAATAGCTGATTTAAGAAGTTCAAGCTGTCGTGAAGCCATTTTGAAAAGGTCCTGTAACTGTGTTTTCTCTTTTCTCGAAGCATCTATAGGTAATAGTCCCTCACCCGTACATGGTGCATCAAGGAGTATTTTGGTGAAGAATTCACCATAATTGCCTAGTTCTTTAGAATTCATTTTTAAAAGTACGGTATTGGCAACTCCCATGCGTGAAATATTTGATCTTAAAGTTTTCATTCTACTTCTACTAATATCAACAGCTAATATTACGCCCTTATTTCCCATAAGCTCTGCTAAATGTGTTGTTTTACCTCCTGGAGCAGCACACATATCTAAGACTACATCGTTAGGTGAAGGATTAAGTTCTAAGGGAGGTACCATAGAGGGAGCTCCCTGGATAAAATAGTAACCAAATAGATATTCATGAAGATAACCTAACTTCTCTCCTCCCTCAAGAACCCAGTAGCCCGTGTTCACCCATGGAATGTTTTTTAACTTTAAACCTTTACTCTTAAGTCTCTTAAGAAGGTTGTTGCACTCTATTTTCAAAATATTGCACCTTATAGACTTCGTCAATCCTTTACCCGTAGTTTTGAGAAGCTCCTCAACTTCCTCAATATTGCCGAACATTTTAATGTATCGTTCAACCATGTAGGGTAAGAAACCGTATTTTTCAGCAAGTGTTCTAGCTTCAAATGAAGGTGTAGTGTATTTGAGACCTACTTTAAAGGTCTTAAAGGGTAATTTAAAATTTAGCACAGCACCACTAACCCTCAGAGGTACTTCACTTAATGATTGAGAAAGAAGTAAAAATAAAAGTTAGTTATGAGGAACTACACTGTATAAGAAATAGAATATTAAAGTTGGAAGCAAAAGTTTTAAGTAAACAATGGACTATAGACGTTTACCTTAATCATCCATGCCGTAATTTCTATGAAAGCGATGAAACCTTAAGGATTAGGGTTCCTAAGGATAATGGTGTATGTGAATTAACCTATAAGGGTCCTAGAGTTAAAGATTTCGGCTATGCTAAAATTAGGGAGGAATTAACAATTAGTTTTAGTAAGAAACAATTAAAAACTTTAATGTTAATTCTTGAAAAGCTAGGTTTTACAAAAGTAGCTGAAATTGAGAAGAATAGGGAGGAATTTATTATTAACAATGTGAAAATAGCTTTAGATATTGTTAAATCGTTAGGATGTTTTGTTGAACTAGAGTATTCAAGCGAGAACGAATTAAAAAATGTACTCAAAATGCTAGGTATACGTGGTTCCATAATGGAAAAAACGTATTTGGAAATGGTTCTTGAAAGGTCAAAGTCTATCTAAAATCACGGTTTTAGGTTTCTTAGTGTCTTGAGAGAAAAACGTTATCGCAAAAAACCCTCTCCGTAAGGGCCCGGGATTAACTATTAATGTCCTATTATGTCTTACAATTGTTCTTCCGGAATGTACATGTCCGCAAAAAACCATTTTAGGCTGGCATTTTTCAATAATTTTTCTTAACATGTAGCTTCCGATGCTGCCTTTTGCTATGTCATAATCTACCCTAAGTCTGTAGGGGGGTATGTGGGAAACAAGAATTAATGTTTCTGTTTCGCTGCAAAGCTGGCAAATGGGCTTTTCAAACTTAGCTATGTCGGCTTCTAATGGTATTTTTAACTCATAACTTATTAAAGGAGGTAGCATGTAAAAGCAAAGGCCATCTTCTCTGTATACATTTTCTAATATTACATTTTCTGGAATATTCTTTAAAATTAAAGGGTCATGTTCGCCACGGGCGATAAGTATTTTTGCATTCGTTTTTTGAGAAATTGTTAAAACTGTTTTCTCAAAGAATTTACGGTTTCTATCAAATGAAATATCACCTACAATAATAATATATTTATAGTTTACCATGGTGTTTAATATTAAGTTAAGGTATTTCAACGACCCATGAATGTCGCCTATAATTAATGTCTGAAAATATTTCAAGCCTACCTCTCCGCTGAATTTATACTACATATAATCGATGAATTTAAAAGAGTATTAAAATTATCTTTAATCTTAGACTATGCTAAGAGGAGAGCGTGTAGATAATGAGAAAGCAAAGACCATTAATTGTTTTACTTACCGATTTCGGCGTTAGAGACCCCTATGTTCCAATAATGAAAGCTGTAATTGAGAGCATTAATCCTGAAGCTAAAGTTATTGACATGGTTCATGACGTTGAAAGTTTTAATATTATGCAGGCAGCATTTATACTTTCTGTTTCTACACGTTACTTTCCAAGAGGCACTGTCTTTGTTGTTGTAGTCGATCCGGGCGTCGGTACTTCGCGTAGGGCAATAGTTATGAAAACATGTGATGGCAAGTTTTTCGTAGCACCAGATAATGGGGTTTTATCGCCCATAATTTCTTCGGAGAACTTATGTGAAATACGTGAAATAACTAATGAGAATTTCATGTTAAAGCCCATATCCGGAACATTTCATGGTAGAGATGTTTTCGCACCTGTAGCAGCCTATATCACGTTAGGTACTCCTCTACATCTCTTCGGACCTGAGATTAAAGTAGATGATGTAATTAAAATAAACATGCCTAAGCCCTCATATCATGGTAATTATGTGCAAGGGGCTATAGTGTATTTTGATAAGTTTGGAAATGCTATAACAAACATTGAAGTTAAAAATGTAAGATGGCTGCGACCAAGTAGTAAAGTTAAAGTTATTGTGAAAAGAGAAAAGTTCATCACAAAATTTGTGAAATCTTTTGGTTATGTTGGGGAAGGTGAAACCGCACTTATAGAGGATAGCTTTGGCCTCTTAGAATTAGTCGTAAATAGGGGTTCAGCTAAAGATAGGTATGGTTTAAAATATGGCTACGAAATAATTGTTGAAAGGGTGTAGTTATTGAGGGGAATCTATATTGGACGTTTCCAACCATTTCATAAAGGTCACCTATATGCTGTTAAAGAAGTTTTAAATGAAGTAAATGAGCTTATCATAGGGATAGGTAGTGCTCAGGAAAGCCATACTCTAGAAAACCCGTTCACTGCTGGGGAAAGAATGCTTATGATTAGAAATGCTCTTATTGAAGAAGGTATAGATTTATGTAAGATCTACATTGTACCCATTCCAGACATAGCTATGAACCATGTTTGGGTAAGATACGTTTCCATGCTCGTACCACATTTTGAAATAGCTTTCTCAAACAATCCATTGGTTATGAGGCTTTTCAAGGAAGCTGGTTATAAAGTTAAACCTATTCCGCTCTATGATAGAACAAAGTTTAGTGGAAAGAAAATACGCGAACTCATGCTTAAAGGTGGCAATTGGGAAGAGCTTGTTCCACAATCAGTTGCTAAAATAATTAAGGAAATAGATGGTATATCAAGGTTAAAGGAAATAGCTCAAAGCGACGAGGAGGTATCTTAATGCTAATTATAGATGGGAGCTTTGGAGAAGGCGGTGGGCAAATTCTTAGGACAAGTATTGCTCTTTCATCCATTCTATTAAAGCCCATAAGGGTAATCAATATTAGGGCTAAAAGGAAGCCTCCAGGTTTACGACGGCAACATATGACAGCTATAAAGGTTTTAGCGACATTAACTGGCGCTGAAGTTAAAGGGGTCACAATAGGCTCAACAGTAGTAGAGTTTATACCTAAAGCGAGAAAGGGTGGAAACTACAGTTTTGACATAGGAACAGCAGGTAGTATATCATTAGTTCTTCAAGCAGCTCTACCTGTAATGCTTTTTGCATCAGATAAAGTAACATTAACTATTAGAGGCGGAACAGATGTACCATGGAGTCCACCTATAGATTATGTGAGATACGTGTTTGCACCAATACTTAGAGAAATAGGTGCTAAAGTTAGAATAGATGTTCTAAGGAGAGGGCATTATCCTAGGGGTGGAGGCATAGTTAGAATTGAAGTTGAACCCGTAAACTACTTAGAGCCCTTAGTCAAGCTGGATAGAGGTAACGTTTTATTTATTGAAGGAATATCTCATGCTGTAAAATTGCCTCAACATGTGGCTTTGAGGCAAGAATATGCAGCAAAGGGTTTTCTTGAAAAAAGGGGATATAGGAACGTTAAAATACGTATTGAAGCATATGACCCAAGAAGAGATCCGCATTTAGGTCCTGGCAGCGGAATAGTTATTTGGGCAAAAACCGAGCATAGTATTTTAGGTGCAGACGCGCTTGGGGCTAGAGGTAAGCCGGCTGAAAAAGTTGGTTTAGAAGCAGCTGAAAAACTTGTTAACGATCTCTCAACGGGTGCGGCTTTAGATACTCATATGGGCGACATGATTATACCTTTCTTGGCCGTAGCTAAAGGGGTTTCGGAAATCACTGCAGCTAAGCTTACAATGCATGCTTATACAAACATAGAGGTTGTTAAGAAATTCATTAATACTGAAGTTTCTCTTAAAGGAGATCTAAATAAGCCTTTTAGGTTTAGAATTAGAGGTATAGGTCTTACTCCATAGAATATTTCCTTCATTATCAATTATCCTTACTATCCTATGGAATGGAATTATTTTTCTATCAAAGCCTAGTTTTACTACGAAATACCAGCTTCCAATCTCTTCTACATTGTCAAGTTTAGCTTTTTTTATAATAATTTTATCGTTTACTCTATGAATGTATTCTACTACGTGTCCCTTCACATTCCTATATTTTGGATCCCAAAGCAATTTGTTGAGCAATCTTCTTATTTCTGAAGGTTTTCTTCCCATGGTTCTTCCTGCTCATGACTAAGTTTCTTGCTTTAACGTATATTTCACTATATTTCTGAAGTTCCTTGTAAGCTTTTCTTAGATTTACCACGCTTACATGAAATTCTCTAGCTACTGAAGCAAAACTAGGTCGAAAACCATAGACGATTTCGTTGTAAACTATTTTTGCTAAAGCTAATTTAACCCTATCAGTTCTTGAAGAAATTTTTGGATATACCTTGAAAATCTCTAGTAAATCAAGATATATTCGTGTTTCCTCAGACTCTGAAAGCTTACTCTTCACTTCCTCCGTTAGCTCGTTAACTATGGTTTTTACAAGCTTAACCTCTTTACCATTATATATGGCCTCTAAAACTTCCTCCCTTATTTTTAAACCAGGCCTAAGTTTCGGAAATACTTTTAGCTTCCTCTTAAATCTACGGTATCTAATATCTATTAAAGCCCATTTTATTGAGCGTAATTTAATATTAAAATCTTCATGTAATTTTGAAAGAGTAAGTTTATATTGTAATGCTGAAGAATCATTACCATAGGTTTTACATGTGTAATCATATATTTTGTCTATAACTGTTCCGCATGAGGAACATACAACATATCCTTCATTGTATCTCCAAACGATTTCTACTCCTCCGCAATATGGGCATTTCATGGTATTGGCACCATGAAGAAAATCGAAAACACCCCCTTATAAACTAGACCGTAACTTTTCTTAGATCTCGGAGGGTAGGCCGAAAGTATTCTGAAACGCTGAGTTTATATTATTGTTTCCATATTTTGGGATTCGAATAAACAAGCAAACTCTATAGAGGTGATAGTATATGGCAACAACATACTTCGGTGCTACAACCGTTGGTATAAAAGGTAACGATTTCGTAATATTAGCTTCTGAAAGAAGAATGTCCTATGGAGGCTACATACTAAGTAGGAGTATTAGGAAAGTTTTTAAGATAGCCGATAAACTTGGCGTAGCGTTCGCCGGACTCTTCGCTGATATGCAAGCACTAGCAAAATACCTTGAGGCTGAGGTGAAATTTTACGAATTAACATTAGAGAAACCTATGAAAGTACGTTCAGCTGCAAAAATACTTTCAATAATTCTTTACAGTCAAAAATACATGCCTTACCTATCCGAAACCCTTGTTGGAGGAATGGATTTAGAAGGACCTCACTTATTTGTTTTGGATCCTTTAGGCTCGCTTGTAGAGGATAATTATGCGGCAATAGGGTCTGGAGCACCAATAGCTATAGGTATAATTGAGAGTAACTATGATAAGGTAAAGAATGTTGAAGAAGCTAAAAAGCTTGCTTATGGGGCAATAAAGGCTGCTGCTGAAAGAGATTCTTCATCGGGAGACGGTGTTGACATTATAACAATAACTAAAGACGGTATTTATGAAGAATACTTGCGATTACCTAAGTAAGGCTGTAGAAGTTGGATTTTAAAAGAGCGAAAATACTTCAGGAGAAAATAGCTGGAAAAGTGGTTAAAATAGACAGGCTTAGTTATCCACCGAAATACGTGCTAGGCCTAGATATATCATATGGTAAAGGGAAAGCTGTAGCATGCTGTGTAATAATGGATTTCGACGGTTTAACGGTACATGAGGTAAGATATGTTGTGGACGAGGTTATGATACCTTACGTTCCAACATTTTTAGCTTTTAGAGAATTACCGTTTTACACTTATTTATGCTATGACTTCAGAAATCGAAATGACGTAGTATTTCTTGTTGATGGCCACGGGCTTGCTCACCCGAGAAAAATGGGTATTGCATCGCACTTAGGCGTGGTTCTCAACGTTCCTTCCATAGGTGTTGCTAAGAAAATACTGACAGGTTCCATAATTAAACGCGGTAATAAGGAGTATCTTAGGGTAGATGAGAACATAGTTGGTATTGTATTAAAGCATAAAGGTTTCTCACCGATATATGTAAGTATAGGTCACAATATTTCCCTTGAAACGTCGGAAAAAATAGTTAGGCATTGTTTAAAAAACCATAAACTGCCTTTGCCTATATATTTCGCACATAAATACTCTAAAAGAATAGCTCAAAGGCTGTAAGAATGAAGAGATGGATTTTCAGGAAAAAAAGAGCCGAGATTTTAGAAATACTGCTTGCACTAGCTGAATTAGGTGCGTTAATTAAGCCAATAGAGATTTCAACAAATAAGTTAGCGAAGATCCTTGACATGTCGCAACAATCAGCTTCCCGTAAACTTCGTGAAATGGAAAAAGAGGGACTAATAAGTAGGGAGATTACAGCTTTAGGTGAAAAGATAAGGATAAGAAATGCTGGAATAAGTCTTTTACTAGAGTACCATGATAGACTATGTGAAATTTTTCGAAAAATAAAGCCGGGAATTATGGTTTTGAAGGGAGTCGTTGTCAGAGGCTTAGGTGAGGGAAGATACTACATGGCACTTAAGGGTTATGTTGCGCAGATTAAAGAGAAGTTAGGATTTAAGCCTTATCCCGGAACTCTCAATTTGAAATTAAAAAATACTGAGGATATTCTTAAAAGGATAGAGCTTCAGAGGCTTCCGGGAATTTTGATAAAAGGGTTTTTGGATGGTGTAAGAACATACGGTGATGTTAAAGCATTTAAAGCTGAAATAAATGGAATTAAGCCTTTAGCTGTAGTTTTACCTGAAAGAACAAGTCACGGTATAGACATTATTGAAGTTATAGGGCCTTTTAATATTAGGGAAAAGTTAGGCTTAAAGAACGGAGACGAGGTCTCACTAATCATTTATTTACAGTAAAGCTCCATAATTCTCCTTACTATGTTGCTACTGCTGCAATTAGGATATTTGTTAAACTTAGTTCCCAGTCTTAATATTTTAACTCTACTTAAGCCTCTACTTTTTAACATATTGAGAAGTTCTTTTTCCGAAATTTTCTGGTCAGGACCTAAGAGAATTATTTGTGGATTTATTTTTTCTACAGATTTTATAATGTCCTTTTCGTCGCCTAAAATCGCTTTGTAAACATCCTTCACATTAGAGATGACATAAAGCCTCTGGTTCTCATCATTTATAGGTTTTTTACCTTTAAACTTCTCAACATTAACGTCTCGTGCAACTACAACATACACTTTACCAAGTTCTGAAGCTTTCTTCACCAGAAAGATATGTCCTGGATGGAGTATGTCAAAAGTTCCAGCTATGAGCACTTTGGGCTTCTCCAGAACTTCCTTTGTAGGCCATTCAAATTTTATCAGTTTCAGTTCTCTGAGGGCATTTAATAAACCTTCAGAATATGTTGAACAAACTATACTGTCAATGAAACTTTCTTTTTCAAAATAATATTTGGAATCTTCAAGGTATCTTTTAGCTAAATCTATTAACTTAATAACTTCCCTTGTCTCCTTAATTATCTTTAAAGTGTTAAATGCTACCTTTAAATTTTCAATATACCTTTCCGCCCTTAACTTGAGCTCATCCATATTTTTGCACCACATACTATTTTAGTCAATTAAGAATCTTTTTAACGCATCCTCCTCTACAAAATGTAGTTTCCCAGGAATTATTAGTGAGTGAGGAAGCGGGCCGAAATCTTTCTTAATGAGCTTGCCTATTTCGCCATAAACGTATTTCTGTGTTGGCGTACCAGCCCTGGCTATTACAAGTACTTTAGAGTTTTCTGAAACCACTTTCTCCTTTCTTCTCGATTCTACTTCTAAAAGTATTTTCAATGCATCATTAGCTGTCATAAACACTTTCTTCTCAACATCTAATTCTAGGAGTAGAAGTGTGTGAAGTCCTTGCTTCTTATTTTCCTTTATTACGTCGTAGAAGTATTCGTAAAATATGTTATTCTTAGGGTAAACTATGGTTGCACATTTACCAAACTTGTATATCATTAAGCCTGAGTAGCTTATGGCGACAGTATATATTGTTAATCCATGTATTACTTTTACTTCATATCCTCTCTTATGGGCTTCTAAAAGTATAGCCATATGTGTTGTTGCGATGAAGGGGTCGCCTATTACCGCAAAAGCAACATTACGTTTCTTAGCCAACTCATTAAATATAGGTTCCGCATTTTTATTTTCAACATCAAATCTTGTTAAAGGCTTGACGTCTTTTCCTAAAAGCTTGCTTAATGATTGCACAGAAATATCCGGGCTTAGACTCGTATAGACGTCTAGGAAAACGACATCTGCATTTCTTAAAGTTTCTAGAGCCTCTAAAGTGATGTCTTTAAGTTTAAGCCCTAAACCAACGAAGGCTAACCAAGGCATTTCACTTTACCATATGCTTTTTCGCTAACAAAATAAAAATATATACTGTTATAGCCTGATAAAGCTAGTAAGTTTAAGATGGGAAACAATGGTCACTGAAGACTGGAGCAACTACATTCCCGAGGATGTTCTCAGAGAAATTGAGAAAGAAGAGAAGAAAGAAAGGAAGAAGGAAAAAGTACTCTTACCCACTTCAAGAGACATTGTTAATGCTGTTATAGTAGCTTCTAAAAGGGCTAAAGCAATACATCCAGATGAATTTCCATGGCTAGTTATTCAAATTCTTAAATTAAAAGGCTTCAATACAAAATACGTTACGGTGAAAAGAATATGGAGAACCTATGAGTCCTTAGTGAGAAAAGGAATAATTAGTGATATTTTACATGTTGTTAATAGGCCTTAATAATTTCAGTTATTTTCTAAATAATGTGTGGAAGGTTTAGGAGCCTTTTAAGTTTACGTGGCGGGCCCGCCGGGATTTGAACCCGGGACCTACGGGTTAAAAGCCCGCCGCTCTACCTGGCTGAGCTACGGGCCCAATTTTTGTCAGCTAATAGTTTTATCAACTACTGTTTAAATTTTTCTAATTACATAACATGTGATGGAATGGAAAGCTTTATATTCTCCGATTTAGAGTCTGCTTTTCTGATAGCGTTGGGTATACAGTTATACGGTTTAGGTGTAGGGTGTGGTTCGTAAGTCAAAAATTCTTGAGCATGTACTTGTCCCTAAGCATGAAGTACTATCTCCGGAGGAAGCATCTAAAGTTTTAAAGAAGCTTGGAGTATCTCCAAGTAAGCTTCCATGGATTAGAGCTTCAGATCCCGTAGCTAGAGCTATTGGTGCTAAACCTGGAGATATAGTTAAGATTATTCGTAAAAGCCCTACTGCAGGTGAAATCGTAGTTTACAGATACGTTGTTCCAGGATAAGTATTCATAAGGTGAATGATTATGTCAGGAAATATTCAAAATAAAAACTCTATAAGTGTTGAAGACCGCTGGACAATAATGAAAGCGTTCTTCGAAGAGAAAGGTCTTGTAAGGCAGCAATTAGACTCATACAATGACTTCGTAGTTAATAAGCTTCAAGAAATAGTTGATGAGCATGGAATATTGGAAACAGATATTCCAGGATACTATCTTAAATTTGGCCGTATTAAAATAGGTAAGCCTAGGGTAAAGGAAGCCGATGGAAGCGAAAAAGAAGTTACGCCCATGGAATGTAGGAGAAGAAATCTAACGTATGCTGCTCCACTAAAGTTAACTATAACACCTGTGGAAAATGGAATAGAAGATAATCCTGTAGAGGTAACTATAGGTTATTTGCCAATAATGCTTAAGTCCGTAAAGTGTGTTCTACATGGGCTATCTGAGGAAGAACTTGTTAAGCTAGGAGAAGACCCTTACGATCCGGGAGGATACTTCATAATAAATGGTTCTGAAAGAGTAATAGTTACTCAAGAAGACCTTGCTGTTAACAGAATACTTGTCGACGTTTCAACTACAGGTACTACAGTTACACACATAGCTAAGGTATTCTCCGCTACATCAGGTTATAGGGTACCAGTTGTTCTTGAGAGAACTAAAGATGGAACATTAATGGTTTCATTCTCCGCCGTTCCCGGGAAAATACCTTTCGCCATAATGATGAAGGCTTTAGGTATGGAAACGGATAGAGACATAGTTTTTGCGGTATCTTCGGATCCTGAAATTCAAAAGGAGCTTATGCCATCACTTGAACAGGCAGTTGCTATAAGAACAGTTGAGGACGCACTCGACTTTATAGGTAGCAGAGTTGCTATTGGACAAACACGTGAAAATAGAATTAAACGCGCTGAAACAATAATTGATAAATACTTCCTACCTCATTTAGGCTCTTCGCCTGAGGATAGGCTTAAAAAAGCATTTTTCCTAGGCCAAATGGCTAATAAGCTTCTAGAACTTGTTCTTGGCAGAAGAAGACCCGACGATAAAGACCATTACGCTAATAAGAGACTGAAGCTAGCTGGAGATTTATTAGCTCAGCTCTTTAGAGTAGCTTTCAGAACATTACTTAGGGATCTTAAGTACCAAATAGAGAGGACGCATGTTAGAGCAAGGAAAATGAATATTCAAGCACTAGTTAGACCAGACGTTGTTACTGAAAGACTAAAGCATGCTTTAGCTACAGGAAACTGGGTTGGTGGAAAAACAGGTGTAAGCCAGCTCCTTGATAGAACAAACTACATTTCAGCATTAAGCCATTTAAGAAGAGTAGTTTCACCTTTAAGTAGAAGTCAGCCACATTTCGAAGCAAGAGATGTTCACGGGACACAATGGGGTAGAATTTGCCCGTTCGAATCACCTGAAGGACCAAACATAGGTTTAGTGAAGAACTTAGCGCTAATGACGTACATTTCTGTAGGAGTTAATGAAAGGGAAGTTGAGGATGTTCTTTACAAGTTAGGTGTAGTAAGAGTTGAGGAAGCCCATAGAGCAGGAGATATGGTAGGTGCTAAAGTATTTCTCAATGGTAGACTTATAGGTTTTGCAAAGGAACCTGAGAAATTAGTTAAAACAATTAGGGTCCTTAGAAGACAAGGAAAACTAAGCCATGAGGTAAATATTGCTCACTACAAAGACCAGTACATTAACGAAATATATGTTAATTGCGACTCTGGGAGAGTTCGTAGGCCTCTTCTAATAGTGGAAGATGGTAAGCTCCTCATAAAACCTGAACATATTGAAAAACTTAGAATAGGAGAATGGAAGTTTGAAGACCTAGTTAAGCATGGATTAGTAGAGTACTTGGACGCTGAAGAAGAAGAGAACGCTTTGATAGCGCTAAATCCAGAGGACATAACACCGGAGCATACACACATGGAGATTTGGCCACCAGCAATATTAGGTATAGCTGCTTCAACAATACCTTACTCGGAACATAATCAGTCCCCAAGAAACACCTACCAATCAGCCATGGTAAAGCAGGCATTAGGGCTTTACGCTGCAAACTATCAAATAAGGAATGAGTCACGTTCATACTTGCTTCACTACCCGCAAAAACCCTTAGTTCAAACACGAGCACTTGAGGTCATAGGATACAATGATAGACCGGCAGGACAAAACATGATAGTTGCTGTAATGTCATATACGGGATACAATATTGAAGATGCTATAATTTTAAGTAAAGCAGCAATAGAGAGGGGATTGGCTCGTGCAACATTCTTCAGGCTTTATGAGGCTGAGGAAGCAAAGTATCCTGGAGGAGAAGAGGACCGCATAGAAATCCCTGAACCCGTAGTTAGGGGTTATAGGGGAAGAGACGCCTACAAGAGGCTTGGACCGGATGGAATAGTTGACCCTGAAGAAGAAGTTTCTGGAGGAGAAGTACTGATAGGGAAAACGAGTCCTCCAAGGTTCATTGAGGAATATAGGGAACTTAGCCCAGCAATGCTTAGGAGGGAAACGTCTGTAGCTATGAGACATGGCGAGAAAGGAGTAGTAGACACAGTAATGATAACTGAAACAATAGAGGGAAGTCGTCTGGTTAAAGTAAGGGTTAGAGACTTAAGAATTCCTGAATTAGGAGATAAGTTTGCTTCAAGACATGGGCAGAAAGGCGTAATAGGGTTATTAGCACCGCAAGAGGATTTACCATTCACTGAGGAGGGAATAACACCAGATTTAATAATAAACCCACATGCACTACCTTCAAGAATGACCCTTGGACAACTAATCGAATCTATTGGGGGGAAAGTTGCGGCACTTAAAGGAAGATTTGTTGATGGAACACCATTCTATGGCGAACCATATTACAAATTAGAAATAGAGCTTAGGAAAGCAGGCTATAGGTCTAATGGCACTGAAACCATGTATGATGGTAGAACAGGCGAAATTCTCAAAACACCCGTATTCATAGGAATAGTGTATTATCAGAGACTATACCACATGGTTGCAGATAAAATACATGCTAGAGCAAGAGGCCCAGTACAAATATTAACAAGACAACCAACCGAAGGCAGAGCAAGGGAAGGAGGTTTAAGGTTTGGTGAAATGGAAAGAGATTGCTTAGTAGGTCATGGAGCCTCAGTTCTTCTTAAGGAAAGACTTCTTGATAGTTCAGATAAAACAATAGTATATATCTGTGAAAACTGCGGAATGATAGGTTACTATGATAGAGTTAGAGATCGCTTCGTATGTCCAGTATGTGGGGAGAAAGGAAAACTTCATCCGGTTGAAATGTCCTATGCATTTAAGCTTCTACTTCAGGAGCTTATGGCAATGTGTCTATACCCCAAACTAATGTTGGGAGATATTTTTGAGAGAAAGAGGTGAGAACTATGGCTGAAATGCCTAAGAGAATAAAAGCAATTAAGTTTGGCTTACTTTCACCTGATCTTATAAGGAAAATGTCTGTCACAGCTGTGGTTACAGCCGACACTTACGATGAAGATGGTTTACCTATAGATGGAGGTTTAATGGATAGGAAGCTTGGAGCAATAGAGCCTGGCCAAAGATGTCCTGTTTGTGGAAACACCATGGGCGAATGCCCCGGCCACTTCGGACACCTTGAACTTGCTAGACCAGTTGTTCATGTAGGCTTTGTGAAAACCATATATAATTTACTTAAAGCTACATGTCATAGATGTGGTAGATTACTTATTCCAGAAAAAGACGCTGAAAGATATGAGAGATTATTAAAGAAGCTTGAAGAAAAGTGGCCTTTACTCGCACGTAGGCTTAACGATCATATTCTGAAGAAGGCAATTAAAACTACGACATGTCCTCACTGCAATGCTAAGCAATACAAGATACGTTTGGAAAAGCCTACAACATTCTATGAGGAACGTAAAGAGGGAGTTAGAAAATTAACGCCAATAGAAATACGTGAGCATTTAGAGAAAATACCTGATAGAGATGTAAGGCTTCTAGGCTTAGATCCTGAAAGCGCTAGACCGGAATGGATGATATGTACAGTTCTTCCCGTACCGCCAGTAACAGTTAGGCCTTCCATATTTTTAGAATCAGGTATTAGAGCAGAAGATGATTTAACACATAAGTTAGCAGACATAGTTAGAATTAATGAGAGACTGAGGGAGAATATTGAAGCAGGCGCTCCTGAGCTAATAATAGAGGATTTATGGGACTTACTGCAATATCACGTTACAACATATTTTGATAATGAAGTACCTGGAATACCTCCCGCAAAACACAGATCAGGTAGGCCTCTTAGAACACTAGCCCAAAGGCTCAAGGGTAAAGAGGGCAGGTTTAGAGGGCACCTTTCAGGTAAGAGAGTAGACTTTTCAGCTAGAACGGTAATATCTCCAGACCCCAATATAAGCATAAACGAAGTAGGTGTACCTTTAGAAATAGCTAAGATATTAACGGTTCCGGAAAGAGTAACTCCATGGAACCTCGAAGAGCTTAGAAAAGCCGTTCTTAATGGTCCTCATAAGTGGCCAGGTGCAAACTACATAGTTAGACCTGATGGAAGAAGAATTGATCTCAGATTTGTTAAAGATAGGAAGGCTCTTGCTGAAACCCTAACTGTAGGCTATATTGTTGAAAGACACTTAAGAGATGGAGACATAGTCCTCTTCAATAGGCAACCATCCCTACATAGAATGTCCATTATGGCTCATAGGGTGAAAGTGTTACCTGGTAAGACATTTAGACTTAATCTTGCAGTATGCCCACCATATAATGCTGATTTCGACGGGGACGAAATGAACCTACATGTTCCCCAAAGCATTGAGGCTAGAGGAGAAGCAAAAACACTAATGCTTGTTCAAACACAAATACTTTCACCCAGATATGGCGGGCCAATAATAGGGGCACTTCAGGACTACATTTCAGGAGCTTATCTGTTAACGCTAAAGTCAACATTACTTACAGAAGAGGAACTAATTGAGCTGCTTTCAGTAGCAAAGTATGAAGGAGAAATCCCTGAACCAGCAATTTTAGCTCCAAGAAAGTATTGGACAGGAAAGCAAATTTTAGAGCTCTTCCTTCCAAAGGACTTTAACTTCGTAGCTAAGGGGAGCACATGTGTAAAATGCGATACATGCGTTTACGAAGAATGTCCTTACGACTCATATTTGGTGATAAGAAGAGGTAAATTATTGGCTGGAAGCTTAGATAAAAAGGCAATAGGCGCACAAGTCCCTGAAAGCATGCTTCACAGGTTAGTGAAGGAGTATGGTGAAGACTATGCTAAAGTATTCTTAGATAACGTATTCAAAATATTCCTTAGATACATTGAAAAACATGGATTTACAATGAAATTAAATGACGTAATAATACCTGAAGAAGCCAGAAGGGAAATAGAGAAGATACTTAGGGAAGCTGAAAGAAGAGTTTATGAATTAATAGAGGAATTTGAAAGAGGAGAGTTAGAGCCCATACCGGGTAGAACGCTTGAAGAAACATTAGAGCTTAGAATAATGGAGGTTCTCGCAGATGCTAGAGATAGAGCTGGAGAAATAGCTGCGAAATACCTTAGCAAAACAAACCATGCATACATAATGGCAATAACTGGTGCTCGTGGAAACATTTTAAATCTAACTCAAATGGCAGCAACTTTAGGTCAGCAATCAGTAAGAGGACAGCGAATAGTTAGAGGTTATAGAAATAGAACATTGCCTCACTTTAAACCAGGAGATTTAGGACCAGCGGCTAAGGGCTTCGTGTTTAATAGTTTCAGCAAAGGGCTTTCACCTGTAGAAATGTTCTTCCATGCAGCTGGTGGTAGGGAAGGATTGGTTGATACAGCTGTAAGAACTTCTCAAAGCGGCTATATGCAGAGAAGACTAATTAACGCTTTACAAGATCTTAAAGTAGAGTATGATGGAACTGTTAGATTACCAAGCGGTGCAATAGTCCAATTCCAGTATGGAGAAGACGGAGCAGATCCTGCTAGAACAGACCATGGTAAAGCCGTAAACATAGACAGAATAATACAGAGGGTTTTAGGAACAATAGAGAGGTGAATGTAAGCTATGGTTAAGCCGGAAATTCTCGAGAAAAAACTTATGGAAGTTAAGGAATTACTTCCTAAATCAGTGATTGGGGAGTTAAGAGAGAAGCTTAAGGACTTAGATATCGATGAGAAGAAGCTTAGTGAAATAATAAGCGATGTTGTTAAGGAATATAGATATGTTATAGTGGATCCTGGTGAAGCTGTAGGTACTGTTGCTGCACAGTCAATAGGTGAGCCAAGTACCCAAATGACCCTTAGAACATTCCACTATGCTGGCGTTAGAGAACTTAACGTTACCTTAGGCTTACCTAGACTTATAGAAATAGTTGATGCTCGTAGAGAACCTTCAACACCGATAATGACCGTTTATCTTGACGGGGAACACCGTTACGATAAAAATAAGGCAATAGAGATAGCTAGAAAAATAGAATACACAACAATGGAAAACGTTGCTAAAACAGTAGATATAGACCTTTTCACGAACTCCATAATAATAGTTTTAGATAAGGAAATGATGAGGGATAAAGGAGTTAATGTAGAGCAAATAATTAAGGTTCTTGAAAAGCTTAAGGTTGGAAGAATTCATGTAGAAGGCGAGCAATTAAGAGTAGAGGTTCCTGAGGAAGCTGCAACAATAAGTAAACTCAATAAAATTAGGGAAAAGATAATTAATTCTAAGATAAAGGGGATTAAAGGTATAAAAAGAGCTATTATTCAAAAGAAAGGAGACGAATACGTAATAATGACTGACGGCTCCAATTTAGCTGGAGTACTTAATGTAAAAGGCATCGATTATAGAAGAACAATAACAAACGACATACACGAAATAGAGGAGGTTTTAGGAATTGAAGCAGCTAGGTCGGCAATAATTAACGAAATAGTTGGTGTATTAGAGGACCAAGGTTTAGACGTAGATATTAGGCATATACTTCTTGTAGCAGACATAATGACGAGAACGGGTAGAGTAAGACAGGTTGGAAGACATGGAGTAAGTGGTGAAAAGCCAAGTGTTTTAGCAAGAGCAGCGTTTGAAGTTACCGTAAAACATTTATTGGAGGGTGCGGCAAGAGGAGAAGTGGATGAACTTAAGGGCGTAACGGAAAACGTAATCGTAGGCCAAATTATACCGTTAGGCACAGGTATGGTTGAATTACTTATGAAACCTTCATCACTTAGAAAGAAAGAGGAACGGTGAAAAGTTCATGTCTCTTTCTTTCGAATCAGAGCTAAGAATGGCTATAAAGACAGGTAAAGTAAGATTTGGTAGTAAAGAAACACTTAAAGCAGTAAAGCTTGGTAAAGCAAAAATGGTCATTATTGCAGCAAATGCCCCAGAGGAGGTAAAAAAAGACATACTTTACTATGCTAAGCTATCAAAAATCCCCGTCTACATATATCAGAGAACATCTATTGAACTAGGTACAATATGTGGAAAACCATTTATGGTAGCTGCAATAACGATATATGATGAAGGGGATTCTAGAATACTAGAGTTCGCTGAAGGTGGTGAAATAAGTGCCTGAAATAAAGCTTACAGCTGAGGAAATGCGTTACATAGCCCTTTTTCAAGATCTCACGAGAGCTTCGGTAAAAGATTGCATAATAGATGAAAATGAGAACAGAATAATATTTCTCGTAAAACCAGGAGACATGGGATTAGCCATAGGAAGAAATGGAATAAACATTAAGCGACTAAAAAGACTCCTTGGAAGAAACATTGAAGTTGTTGAATGGGCTGAAACAATAGAGCAATTAGCTAAAAACGCATTAGCACCAGCTAGGGTACTTAACGTAAAAGTATTAACCACGCCTTCAGGTAAGAAGAAAGTATTAGTTACAGTTGACCCCCAAGATAAGGGTGTAGCTATAGGGAAAGCTGGAAGAAATGTTGCTAGAGCAAGAATGATACTTAAGAGATACTTTGACATAGACTCAGTGATTGTAACATGAGTTTAGTTTAAAAACTCGCAAATGTAAATATGTGAGAAGAAGGTGCATAAATAAAATGCCCGGTAAGAAAGCACCTTACGGACTATATGCAGCTAGGAAGCTTAAGAGGAAAAGGTTAAAGTTTAGATGGAGCCAGCTAGAGTTTAAACGTAGAATGCTTAAGATAAAGGAAAAGTATGATCCATTAGAAGGAGCACCTATGGCTAGAGGAATAGTTCTTGAGAAAGTAGGTGTAGAAGCTAGACAGCCAAATTCTGCTGTTAGAAAATGCGTTAGAGTACAGCTAATAAAGAATGGGAAAGTTGTTACAGCATTCGCTCCAGGAGATGGTGCATTAAACTTCATAGATGAACATGATGAGGTAATAATAGCTGGAATAGGTGGTTCTAGAGGAAGGTCTATGGGAGATTTACCTGGTGTTAGATACAAGGTTATAGCTGTTAACGGTGTTTCACTAGACGCGTTACTTAAAGGCAAGAAACAGAAGCCTGTAAGGTAAAAAGATTTTAGTAATGGCAAATACTTCTACGTTAAAGTTCTCTTTCATTCCTAGATCTAGAGCCCATTTTCTCCTGTTGTTTAACTAAGTCATCAAGAATGTATATGTCGCTATTGCTTAGTAAAGCTAAGTATATTGCATGACTTGGAATCATTCTTCTTCTAACAATAGCGCCGTCAACTTTAATTTCCATTGTTGCCGTATAGAGCATAGTTTCTTTATTAAGATAGTCTATATATACTGCTCTAATTCTGCTTCTTAACTTATCTCTCAAGTCACCAGTAACCATGGGTAAAACGTCAAAGACGCTTTCTCTTTCAACCTCGTAATTTTCGCCTTGAATCCTATTTATTGCAATAACTATTTCGTATGGAACGTAGTATAGTGTAAATTGCCGGTCATCTTCAAGATGACATGTTATTACTGGAACATACGGTGGGGTAGGCATTAAAAAAGCTTCAACTCTAATTACTTTAACCATTTTGTTCATTATTTTGATGCACCCTCTTTCCCGAAGCCTATACACTACTAACCCACGTTAAAAATATAAACTTGTAACCTCTACTAACCGAATACAGCAATAAGTAATAGTTAGAAGTAAGGGATAATGTTTATGTCGGAAGAAAAACTTGTGAAAACTAAGGAAATAAAGCTCTTTGGTAAATGGAGTTTTGAAGGAATAGAAGTTAAGGATCCTAGCTTAAAGAAGTATATTTGCTTAAAGCCCATATGGCTTCCTCACACTGGAGGTAGGCATGAGCATAGAAGATTCGGTAAATCAGAGGTACCTATAGTTGAAAGATTAATGAATCAGTTAATGAAGCCTGGACGTAATGCTGGGAAAAAACATTTGGCATATAATATCGTTAAGCTAGCATTTGACCTAATATATTACAAGACAGGGGAGAATCCAATACAGGTTCTCGTTAGGGCAATAGAAAATGCGGCTCCAAGAGAGGAAACCACAAGAATAGTTTACGGCGGAATAGTTTATCACGTAGCGGTTGATGTAGCTCCGCAGAGAAGAGTTGACTTAGCGTTAAGACATATAGCTGAGGGAGCTAGAAACTGCGCTTTCAATAATCCCAAACCAATAGAGGAATGCTTAGCTGACGAAATAATAGCTGCTTCAAACTATGATTTAAAAAGCTACGCTATTTCAAGAAAGGAGGAAATAGAGAGAATAGCTCTTAGTGCAAGATAGCATAGTACTTATATTTCTTACGAAAGCTTTATATTCACGATTTCCGCTCTTAGGACTCGGATTAGTCCACAAACAGTGTCTAATGAGGTGCGCATGTAAATGTCTAAAAGACCTGAAAAACCACATTTAAACCTAGTAGTTATAGGACATGTTGACCATGGTAAAAGCACATTAACAGGCCACTTATTATTTAAAGCCGGATTTATTGACCCGAAGAAGCTAAAGGAGATAGAAGAGGAAGCTAAGAAGAGAGGGCAAGAGTCATTTAAGTATGCATGGCTACTAGATAGACTTAAGGAGGAAAGGGAAAGAGGCTTAACAATAGACTTAGCATTTATGAAGTTTGAAAGTAAAAAGTACTACTTTACAATAATTGATGCTCCAGGACATAGGGATTTCGTTAAGAACATGATAACTGGAGCATCACAAGCAGATGCAGCATTATTAGTTGTTTCAGCTAAGAAAGGAGAGTATGAAGCAGGAATGAGCGAGGAAGGGCAGACAAGAGAACACATTATTTTAGCTAAAACGATGGGTATTGACCAAGTAATAGTTGCTGTAAACAAAATGGATGATCCAACAGTTAATTGGAGTAGAGAGCGTTATGAGCAAATAGTGAAGGAGCTTAAGGAGTTCATGAGGAGGTTTGGATTTAAGGTAGACAAAATACCGTTTGTGCCGGTCTCAGCGTGGACAGGAGATAATGTTATGGAAAGAAGCCCGAAAATGCCGTGGTACAAAGGCCCATCTCTCATAGAGGCTTTCGACCTATTAGAGATTCCACCAAAGCCCATCGATAAACCATTAAGAATACCTATACAGGAGGTTTACTCCATATCGGGTGTTGGAACGGTACCTGTAGGTAGAGTTGAAACAGGAGTTCTAAAGGTTGGTGACAAAGTAGTCTTCATGCCCCCAGGTAAGGTTGGTGAAGTTAGATCAATAGAGATGCATCATGAGAGAATAGAGAAGGCAGAACCAGGAGACAACATAGGATTTAATGTTAGAGGTATTTCTAAAACAGAAATTAGAAGAGGAGATGTTGCAGGCCACTTAACGCATCCGCCAACAGTTGTGAAATCATTTAAGGCGAGAATAATAGTGATATGGCATCCAACAGCCATAGCACCAGGATACACACCAGTAGTTCATGCACATACAGCAAGTGTTGCGTGCAGAATAACCAAGATAGAAGCTAGAGTTGATCCAAGAACAGGTAAGATCGTTGAGAAAGAACCTAAATTCATTAAGAAAGGGCATGTAGCAATAGTAGAGTTTAAACCTATAAAGCCAATGGTTATAGAGAAGTATAGTGAGTTTCCACAGCTAGGAAGATTCGCTATGAGAGATATGGGTAGAACAGTAGGTATTGGAGTAGTAGTGAACTTAGAACCACAGAAAGTAGAGGTAAAGGCTAAGTAGAAAGCTAAACCTGTTTTTAATGTAAAAATTAAATTACATTAGCTTTTTTAATCCCTAAATCAAAGGGGTCATGCAATGGTTTCGAAAGCTAGAATAAGACTTTGGAGCACGAATGTTGAAAACCTCAATTACGTAGTTGAGCAAATAAAGGAGATAGCCAGGAAAACCGGGGTGAAAATGAGAGGACCAATACCATTACCGACAAAAAGACTTGTAGTACCTGTTAGAAAATCGCCATGTGGTGAAGGAAGTAAAACATGGGATAGATGGGAAATGAGAATCCATAAAAGAATAATAGACATAGCGGCTGATGAAAGAGTTATGAGACATATTATGAGAGTTAGAGTACCAGAAGACGTATACGTAGAAATAGAATTACTATGAATTCTTTACAACCATAGTTTAAGCTAAATATTAGAGTTCTTGTTAAAGCAATTCTTAAATAGAGACTTTTAGAGTTCGTTATCTTAGAAAAAGTGCCGGGGTGCCCGAGCGGACTAAGGGGCTGGCCTGGAGAACGTAATTCTAGAAAGCCAGTGCCCCGTATGGGGCGCGCGGGTTCGAATCCCGCCCCCGGCGCCATATCAAATAATTCCTTTACGATTAAGGATGAGAGAAAAAGGTTAGTTAATTTTTATTTATGTTTCTATGTGCTCTAAGCCTGTAATTTCCTGGATCTCCTTTTTACCTTTCTTTAATTCTTCAACTTGCTCTTGATCTAGAATTTTAAGCAATGTGAGAAACTCTCCTACATGCGTCTTTTCTTCCTTAGCTATGTCTTCAAAAACTCTTTTAAAACGTTCGTCATCGGTTGCTCTAGCGAATTGAAGATATAAGTTTATAGCATCAAGCTCCGCTATTATAGAGAGCCTTAATGCTTCTACTAATTCTTCCTTAGTAAATTTTTTACCTTGAGGATAATCCAAAGGGTTTTTAGACATCATCCTAAACATACCTCTCTTTAGAGAAGTCTCTTATAGCATAGGCTGAATTAAAGGTAATATTTGTTTCGCTTAATTAAAACGTAAATATGTTATCAAAAATCATCATAATTATGAATCCCATTATGAATCCAAAGCTAGCGTACTCTTCATGGCCTAATCTATGGCTTTCAGGTATCATTTCATTACTAACAATATAAAGCATTGCTCCCCCAGCAAACGACATAAGGTACGGCAGAAGCTCCTTAAAAATATTAATTACGAGAGCTCCCAAGACGCCGGCTATTGGCTCCACTAGTCCAGTAGCTAATGCAACTAAAAAGGAGAATATTGCTGAGTAATGTAATGTGGAAATGAGTGCTAAAGCCACAGCGAGTCCTTCAGGCATATTTTGGACACCTATAGCAGTAGTTATTGCTAAGGCTTCAGATGGATCTTCACTAGCAAAACCTACTCCCACAGCTAATCCTTCAGGAAAATTATGTACAGCCATTGCAATAGTGAATAACCATATTCTTTTTAGTCTTAGAGCCATGACTCCTTCAACACCCTTAACCATGTGTTCATGAGGTACATACTCATTTACTAAGTGAATAAGTAAGAATCCTAAAATCATACCTGTGATTGTTTGAACTACTCCACCTGTTTCTAGAGATGGAATTATTAAAGAGAAAAAGCTAGCCGCTAACATTATTCCTGCACTAAAACCTAACAGCACATCTATAACTTTCTGAGGAACTTTCTTAACGAAAAACACAGGCACTGCTCCTAAACCCGTAGCTGAACCAGCAATTAAGCTTCCAATAAACCCGCCGTACACTGGATTTTCAAGTAAATACTGCATTACATTCTCTAAGGAGACAATCAATATGACCCTCCTTAATACTTTAAAGAATTAGTAACTATTAAGTTATTGGTTAGATATTCTAACATTATTAATGAAATAATCAATAGATATTCTTAGATATATATTAGTAGTAATATTTAAATATTAACCACTATATATTGTTACTCGAAAAATATAGTTTTGGATGGGAACATGCCTGGGCAAATTCCTTCAATAGGTGAGAACTTTCCGCAAATGAAAGTACATACAACTCATGGAGTATTCAGTTTGCTTGAACATTTTAGAGGCAAATGGTTTGTTTTGTTCAGCCATCCAGCCGACTTTACCCCAGTATGTACTACTGAATTTGTTGCCTTCGCGAAACATTATGAGGATTTCAAAAAGCTAAACACAGAGCTAATAGGTTTAAGTATAGACAGTACATGGAGCCATATTAAGTGGATTGAGTGGATTAAAGAAAAGCTAGGTATTGAAATACCATTCCCTATTATAGCTGATCCGCGAGGGTACGTTGCAGATAAGCTAGGTTTATTACATGCTAAATCAGTAACGCATACTGTAAGAGCAGTGTTTGTAGTTGTTCCGAAGGGAATTATTAGAGCAATTCTTTATTATCCTTCAGAGCTCGGTAGAAACATTGATGAAATATTAAGAATGGTTAAAGGATTACAAGTATCTGATAAATATGGTGCAGCTATTCCAGCAAACTGGCCAAATAACGAGCTCATAGGTGATAGAATAATAGTTCCCCCAGCTGAAACAATAGACAAAGCTAAGGAGAGACTTAAGCAGTACGAATGCTTTGACTGGTGGTTCTGTCATAAAGAGGACCCAAAGAAATCAGGACTTTACACAGAAATATTTTACATCATTGGGGCATTTATTCCCTTAACACCTTACTTCATGGCCTTACCCGTAATCTACGCTATACCGCTTTCCTTTCTCTTAGCAGCGATTTTACTCATGTTTACAAGTTTCGTAATAGCTATCTCAGCAGGGTTAAGTGTAAAGAGGAAAATGGCAGAATTAGTTGTAGCAGGCCTTGGCTCAGCTATTATAACGTTTACTATTGGAAAACTCGCATCGATAATATTCGGTATCGAAATAGAATAGGTATAGTGCTAAGTTTTTACTCTCTATTCTTCTTTAATAACGTCAAGTATTATTGATGGGCATACTTTGGTAACGCCGGGAAGTTTAGTTATTTCTTCAAAGATTTTAGCTAGTTCATCGCCATTCCTAGCCCAAATTACAGCCATTAATGTGTGGTCCCCTGAGGATAAAGCTAAGTACTTAACATATTCTTTGTCTTTAAGAAACGATATTGTCGGAAATATGTACTCTGGTTCAACATTAATACCGACTATGGATACGGAATTGTAGCCTAATTTTTTAGGGTCCACGATAATAGTGTATTTCTTAATTACACCTCGGCGTTCAAGCTTCTTTATTCTCTTTATTACAGCAACGTCGCTTATACCTACTCTTTTAGCTAATTCCGTATAGGGTATTCTGGAATTTTCCCGCATCAACTTTATTATTTCTAAATCCTTTTCATTTAACATTACTTTCTAACCTCTCCGTTTAACTCTGAAAACACCTATTCTAAACTTTTCATTCCCATATATTCTCTCAAGTTCGGAGCCAACATTTAAATCTTCTAAAACATATTTGAAATCCTCAACTCAATCACTAACACCGCATGTTTCACAGAAGGAGCCCTTAAACTTAACAATAATTTTGTTACCGTTTATTTTTAAAACCTCAGCTATTGCTTCCGGCGCTCTATATTTATTATAAACTTCTACTGCTTTAGATGCTATACTATTTATACTTCTATTCATTGCGTTCTACACTACCTTTATTTCTTTCCTATTTTCCCACAACCCATGAAGATTACAGTATTCTATAGCGTAAAGTACTCCGCTTTTCTTAAGCTTAATTGTTAGCGTAATGTCTGGTTCAGTATATTCAGGGCTTAAGCTAATTGTTGCTAGGTGTATTGGATCGTATGTTCTTTCTTCTTCGTAAAAGTATATTTCAATATATCTAATTGAGTGCTGAACGGTATTTGGGTGTGGGCCTACTTTTATTTTAACAGTAAATGGTTCATTTGCCTTTACCTTAAGTGGTGCTTCTATTTTTAGCGTATGTGTTTCAGCCTTGCTGATAACTTCTTTCGAGGCGGTCTCAGGTGCATATATTAGTTCTCCAAATCTCTTCATTAACATCACCTGAGTATATAATATAAATTCTCTAAATATAAATTTAGCTATATTTTTATTTATAGTTTAAAAAATTAACTTTAAGAATATAAGGAATTAATTCTAAATGTTCATAGTGGGATATTATGAAAATGCTTCTGAAGCTACAAGATATTACTGAATGCATAGTGATTAAACGTGTAAATAGGTTCATAGTCTCAGTAGTTTTCAATGAAAGAGAAGTAGAAGCTTTCATTAATAATACTGGGAGACTTACTGACTATATCGTTAAGGGTAGGAAAGCTTATTGTCTAAGCAAATTAGGCCGCTTAAGAATTATTGCCTTTGAAGATGCGGGTTATGGAGTGCTTGTGGACACTTATTTTCAAATGAAAGCTTTCGAGAAAGCAGTCGGTCTTAATCTTATTCCATGGCTTAAGAAATGCTTTATTGTTAAGAGAAATCCTAAACTTGGCGGCTCTACTTTAGACTACCTAATTAAATGTGGCGATAACCTAGTTTATGTAGAACTCAAAAGCGCCGTTATGCGTGGCAATAGATTCTTAGCAATGTATCCTGACTGTTTATCGATTAGAGGTAGAAGGCATATTACCGAGTTAATTAATTATTGCAAAAGAGGTGGAAGAGGATTAATAGTCTTTATTGCTGCTTTACCATATGTTAAAGCGTTTAAGCCTAATGACAAAGTAGACCCCTTAATTCGAAAGCTTCTTAAAAAAGCTGTTGAGGTTGGTGTCGCTGTTAAGGCAATCAGTATGTACTTTAATCCTATACTTCAAAGTATTGTTTTAGACAATCCAGACTTAAGAATTATTATTTAGATTGTTTGCTTAGCATTTTCTGCTTTCTTTTAAATGACTTCAAAAATGCTTCGAAATCCTCTGAAGCAGCACCAAACTTTACTACAAAAGAGTCCTCAACCATTTTAAGGAGTTTTGAAGCTCTCTTCATATTACCTTCTCTTAAATATTTTTTTACATCCTCTAATACCTCTAAAACATAGCGCTGATTATAACTTATGGCGCTTAAAAGAAGAAAGCCTACTACAGCAAATACTACGTATATTATGGCGTTAGCTATTGCTGCAACAGTAAATCCATTACGAACAGAGTCAACCGCGAACATTAACACTCCTATTGCTAAAACAGCGATTGCGAAGTTCTTTGAAAGATTTCGTGATTTACTAATTTTTGCTGTAACTTTATCAAGAACTTCTATTTCTTCGTTGAAGGAAACTTTTTCTTCTTCCATAAAGAACACCGTTTATGTTCTTACGGTCTCCATAAGGAAACAAGGAGTTTGATGTAAATAAGAGTTTTTCTAAAACCACAAGCTTAAGTTAATTGGTGGAGGGTAAAGTTGGAAATGAAAGAGAAGTATAGGTTCTTAGACCATCCGGCAGATGCATATATTGAAGCGTATGGTAGTAATTTGGAGGAGCTTTTAGAAAATGCGGCAGTAGCTATGTTTGATGTTATGGTTGATGTTTCTAAAGTTGAACCTAAGGTTGAGAGGAACGTTGAAACAAGGGGGTTCGATTTAGAAAACCTTCTATATAATTGGTTAGAGGATTGGCTCTACTATTATTCAACAGAGTTTCTGGTGTTTAGTAAGTTCAAAGTTCATAAAATATTGAAGGATAATGAAGAATATGTTGTTAAAGCAACAGGCTGGGGTGAAAAATTCGATGAGAAAAGGCATGAACCTAAAGTTGAAGTTAAAGCTGCAACATATAGTCAAATGATCATAGGAAAGGTAAATGATAAATGGATTGCTCGTTTTGTATTAGACATTTAATCTAGTAAGGTAATATGGAGGAAAATGTTTAATGGAAACTATGGAAACATTACGTGAAAGAATAAAGAAGCTCCTAATAGCAACTAGCACTCCCCTTACTATTGAGGAGATAGCTAACGAATTAGGTGTTGAGAGGGAAAGGGTGAAGGACATTTATTCTCACTTAACACATATTGCAAAAACCGTACGTAGGGAGAGTAGAGGAAGGCTCATTTTATACATGGTTCCTCCGATCTGTAGGAATTGCGGATACGTTTTTAAAAATCTAAATAAGCCTAGAAAGCCAAGTAAGTGTCCTAAATGTGGTAGCCAAAGAATAGAGCCTCCAAGATTTATAATTAAGGAAGCATAAGTTTCCTAGAAACCTTAATACCTACTTTCAAAAGCTTATCGGTACATTTTCTGCAAAAAGCTGCTTCTTTAAAGTCAACGTCTAGTATTGAATTACTGAAGCTCATGACGCATTTTCTAACGTTGCAGTGTCCTAATCCGAAGGTATGCCCTAATTCATGCAATACCTCCTTAAATAGCCTAATGTAAAATCTTTCGAAATCCTCACGTTCACTATAAAATGAAGGCTTTAATCTTGGGAGGAAAACTAAAGCTACGCCTCTTACAGGATCGGCAAGACCAAATACGAAATTTAAGGGTGAAACGTAGGCATCTATGTTGCAGATACCAACTATTCTATCGTATCCTAGACCACCTAAATTCTCATAGATCCAGCTGAGTATTTTCTCAGCAAAATACTGGCCTCTTTTCCAATCATAATGTATTAATGGTGGAACCAGTGTTTCTGAGGAAACCGTTACACTAAAGTTTATATGGTTTTCTAAATCTTTGCTAAGTCTTAACAAAATGTCTAATGGAACATAGCCGCATGGTTGAATAAGTAACGTAGAAGACACCTTTAAAACACCTAATTAATACTTCAAATTATTAGTATTATGAGGGATCTTTATAAACATTAAAGTGATAATTGGGAAGAATTTTAAACAGGTAAAACATAGATAATGTAAGAGCTAAATTGAGAGGTGATTTTTCGAATGGTTATACCGCTACGTAAGATAAGCGATGTAACATATGAAATACCTAAAGGCACTGTTAGATGTATGAGGGTTCCATCAATAGTATTTGCAGATGAGACTTTGCTTAAGAAAATGCAACAAGATCGAACCCTTCAACAAGCAGCTAATGTTGCTTGCTTGCCCGGAATTGTCAAGTCAAGTTTTGTAATGCCTGATGGACATCAAGGTTATGGTTTTCCAATAGGTGGTGTAGCAGCTTTTGATCCTGGCGAAGGAGGTGTGATAAGTCCAGGTGGTGTAGGTTACGATATTAACTGTGGTGTCAGGCTCCTCAGAACAAACCTCATGGTTGATGAAGTTAGGAAGAGAATGAGAGATTTAGTGGATGCTTTAGCTAGAAATATTCCGGCAGGTGTCGGTAGGGCAGGTAAAATAAGGCTCACTATTTCTGAGCTTGACAGAGTACTACTTGAAGGAGTTGATTGGGCTATTGATAGAGGATATGCTTGGCCTGAGGATAAAGAACATATTGAAGAGAAAGGTAAAATGGAATCTGCAGATCCCGACAAAGTTTCCCAAAGGGCTAAACGTAGGGGTGCTCCTGAACTTGGAAGCTTAGGTAGTGGAAACCACTTTTTAGAGATACAAATGGTTGAAGAAATATATGATAGGAAAGCTGCTGAGAGACTAGGCATACATAGTGTAGGCCAAGTAGTTATTATGATACATAGTGGTTCCAGAGGCTTAGGACATCAGGTTGCCTCAGACTACATTCACGTAATGGAGCGTGTTATGAGAAAATATGGAATATATGTTCCAGATAGAGAGCTCGTCTCTGTACCTTGGAATGCTAGAGAGGCACAGGACTACTTCGCCGCAATGAGCGCTGCCGTGAACTACGCATTTACCAATAGAACACTAATAGCATACTGGGTTAGAGAATCATTTAAGCAAGTATTTCACGAAGACTCTGATAAGCTAGGTTTAGAACTAATATACGATGTAGCACATAATATAGCTAAAGTCGAAGAACACGAAGTTGATGGTAGAAGGAAAAAACTTATTGTCCATAGAAAAGGTGCTACAAGGGCATTCCCGCCAGGGCACCCAGAAATACCAAGAGACCATAGAGACTTAGGTCAAGTTGTCTTAATACCTGGCTCAATGGGTACTTCAAGCTATGTCCTATTAGGTATTGAGTCAGGAAAAACGGCTTGGTACTCTACATGCCATGGTAGTGGACGTGTTCTTTCAAGAGCTGAAGCCACAAGAAGATATAGAGCGACAGAAATAATTCAAACATTAAAAAGCATGGGCATAGAGCTTAGAGCAGCATCTAAGAGAGTAGTAGCTGAAGAAGCCCCTGGAGCCTATAAGCCGTCAGATGCTGTAGTTAGAGTAGTAGCTAAAGCAGGGCTTTCGCGAATACTAATTAAACTAAGACCATTAGGTGTAGTTAAAGGCTAACTCTATAATATGTTCGCTTACTTCATCCAATCTACTAGAGCAAAATGAAATATTCGCTTTTTTCGAAACATTACGGTCACACGTATAAGCCACAGAGAAAACATTGGACGTGAAAACCGGTATGTCGTAAACGCTATCTCCAACATACACTATTTCCCTAAGCTTAACGTTTTTCTTTAAAGACCAGCAGTATAGTACTTTATCCTTATCGAGAAGTGGAACTCTAGCTATGCCTCCAGGTTTAAGATACCCGTTTTCGTCAAAAACAAGAGAATTAGCTAATACGTAATTTATTCCTAACGTTTTCGCTACATGGTTCGCTAAAATATCTATTCCCGAAGTTAAAATCATAGTTATTAAACCATGTTTCTTAAGATTCCCTATGGCTTCTTTAGCTCCATCTACAAATTCCTCGTTAAGAAGAATTTCCTCTATTTCATCTCTATGAATACTTTTCTTAGCCTTAATCCATAATAGGGTGTCAAGAAGCATGAATTCTTTATACGTTATTTCGCCGTTTAAGTATTTTATGAAGTTCTCTATTCCGCAAACATTAAAGTGTTTGTGAAGTTTTTCCCAGCTACTTTCAGACTTAACTAATACTCCATCCATGTCAAAAACTACAGCTTTAAACTTCATTTTCTAATCAGTCCTTACTTCAGGCTTGTCTTGAACAAGCTTTCAATATAAACTATTTTAGCATTTCTTTCTGCAACTAGAACCCTATGTAGAGCGTCTTCTATTGTTTCGCCAACACCGACTACGCCATGCCCCTTAAGAACAGCTAGTGAGTTTGGTCCTTTCAAGCTTTCAGCAACTGCTTGTGCAAGTTCTAAGCTTCCAGGAGGTAATCTCGGCACTACAGATATTCCATCGGGTATGTAATATTTTGTTTCACCCGTTGCTTCCATCAGTGCTTCATCAATATTAGGTATTATCTCGGTCAATGCTACAACATATGGATTATGTGCGTGAACTACAGCTTTTGCATTCTTAAATTTTTGGTATATTAATTTGTGCATTTTGAATTCAACGGAAGGTCTTAAACCTTTAACATTAACCCATCTGTCATTAAAATAGACTACAACTAAGTCATCTATTGTTAAAGCATTTTTGGCAATATGGCTTGGAGTTATAATGTAATATTCCTCACTAAATCTATAGCTTACGTTTCCATCATACACCTCTATTAGTCCTCTTTCAAAAAGTACGCGAGAGGCCCAAACAATTTTTTCCTTAACTGCTCCTATAGACTCCATATTTTCAACCTAATAGTTTAACGTTTAAGGAACCACAATAAGGGCATTTAATTTCTTTTAATGCTGCTTCATCTTTCTCTTTCAAAGAGAAAAATCCGCCTTTACCTCTCTTAGCGCAGCTTCTACATTGGTACCTTAGCCTAGCCATTATTATACTCACCTAAGTAAAGCATAGGTTGAAGCTGATAAATAAAAGTATTACTAATTAATGCTTATAAGACCTTCTTCGCTATATCAGACGTGATCTTTAGGTAAGGGGGTCCGTAGAATGAAGCTGTATGAGGTAATGGATGTTGAGATTAATCTTGAAATGAAAGTTTATGAGCTAATTGAAGTTTACAATAAAGTGCATGGGTTTACACCAGCCTATCTTATTGAGGCGTCAAAAATTCTTGCTGAAATGATTAGCGATAAGGATTCAACAAATTTTCTCTCCTTTACAGCTAATATTGTTGCTACAGGTATTAGGGGGGTGCTTGTTCAGTTTATAAAGGAGGATTATTTTGACGTTATAATTACAACATGTGGAGCAATAGATCATGATATAGCTAGAAGCTATGGTGGGAAATATTATAAGGGATTTTTTGAGAGTGATGATAAGATTTTAGCTGAAAAAGGTATACATAGGCTAGGTAATATTTTTATACCTATCGAGAATTACGGGCCTCTTATAGAAAAAGTAGTTTATAAGGTACTGGAGGAGGTTTCTAAGGAAAAAAGTGAATGGGCCGTTTACGAGCTTTTATGGGAATTTGGAAAAAGAATTAATGATGAACACTCAATTTTGAAAGCAGCTTACGAGAGAAAAGTTCCGGTAATAGTTCCAGGAATTGTTGATGGAGCTTTCGGAACGAGCCTATTCATGTTTTCGCAATTCAGGAAATTCAAAATAGACCTCTTTGCTGATATGAAGAAAATTTCAGATATTATTTTCGAATCAAAAAAGACAGGTGCGCTAATAATAGGAGGAGGGATAAGCAAACATCATACAATATGGTGGAATCAGTTTAAAGAGGGCCTAGACTATGCAGTTTATGTAACAACAGCTTTAGAATACGATGGCAGCCTTAGTGGGGCAAGACCACGTGAGGCGATTTCGTGGGGTAAGATTAAGCCGCGTGCAAAGAAAACAGTAGTCTACGGGGATGCTACTCTCCTGCTCCCACTTCTTTACGTAGGAATGAGGTACTTCATTAATAAAATGAGATAACATATGAATAGAGGCTTCTATTAGCTTAAAATTTAAAACCCCTAACTAATATAAGTAAAGAGCCTACAAGTATGGTATCAGTATGGGAAACACGAAGTAGACAATATGGTGTACATTATGCCTCGTAGAAGAGAAGTTTTCAAAAGCCTTAGTGCTGCAGAGTTTTTCTACAGAAATAGGGAAATTGCGGGCTTTTCGAACCCAAGCAGAGCACTGTATCAGACTGTTAGAGAACTTGTAGAAAACGCTCTTGATGCTTGTGATTCTCATGAAATACTTCCCTCAATATATATTAGAATAAAGGAGGAAGATTCTGAGAAATCACATTACAGAGTAACAGTATCAGATAATGGTATAGGAATACCTCCACAATATGTGCCTTATGCTTTTGGCAGGGTTCTTTTCGGTTCAAAATATAGGCTAAGGCAAACTAGGGGAATGTTTGGCTTAGGAGCAAAAATGGCTATACTATATGGTCAACTTACCACGGGAAAACCTGTTGAGGTAGAAACTTCTCCTTTAGGTAGCAGGTATAAATACTACTTTAAAATACTTGTTGATATAAAAAAGAATGAACCAATAATAGTTGATCAAAGAATAAGGAGGCTTAAGAGGAAATCTCATGGAACAACAGTTTCTGTAGTTCTTGAGGGCGACTGGGCTCGAGCTAAAAATAAAATTTATGAATACATTAAGAGAACTGCTATAGCAGCACCATATGCCAATATAACGTTTGTACCTCCTGAAGGAGACAGAGTAATAACGTATACGAGAACGATAACAAAAATGCCATTACCTCCTAAGGAAGTGAAGCCTCATCCCCACGGTGTAGACGTAGAAATGTTAAAAATGCTTCTAGCATCAATAGAAGCTAAGACATTAAAAGAGTTTCTTGTAGAAGCATTTCAAGGAGTAGGTGAAATTTCTGCTGAAAAATTCCTTAGAGAGGCAGGTATTAACCCTAATATGTCACCCAAGCTGTTAACAAATGAGGGAATAAAGACTTTAATGATAAAGCTTAAAAATTATAAGGGATTTAAGCCTCCAAGGGCCGATGCCTTATCGCCTTTAGGAAAAGAAATTATTGAAGCAGGTTTAAAAAGCGTTTTACAGCCAGACTTTATAACAGCCATTACTAGAAGACCTTCTGCCTATTCTGGTCATCCATTTATTGTTGAAGTAGGAATTGCCTATGGAGGAAACGTTAGGTTTAAAGATGAACCACAACTCTATAGGTTTGCAAATAAAATACCTTTACTTTACGATGAAAAAGCTGATGTTTCATGGAAAATAGTTTCAAGTGAAATAGACTGGAAATCCTATAATGTTGAATTTCCAGCACCACTAGTTGTTCTTGTTCACATATGCAGTACTAAGGTGCCCTATAAGGGTGTTGGTAAGGAAAGCATAGCTGATGTGCCTGAAATAGAAAGGGAAATAAAAAACGCAATAAGGGAAGCAGCTAGAAAATTAAGACTGTACCTTTCAAGAAAGAAAAGAGAAGAAGAAGCAAAAAGAAAGGTTCTAACTTTCCTCAAATACATTCCTGAAATAGCTGAAAGCCTAGCGTTACTAAGCAAGCCTCCTGTAGCTACAGCAAATGGTAATGGAAAATATTTGAGCACTAATGAATTGAAGAAAACGCTACTTAGCTTAGTAGCTTCTAAACTAGAAAAGTCCGGTATTAAGCTTGATTTTGACTTAAACAAGTTTAATATAAGGATTAAGTAAAGGGTGTGGTCCATGGAGTCACAATATTATTCTGTTGATTATAAGCAGAGGCTTGCTGCAGCTGAAAAAATCCATGAGGTATTCTCTAGATTAGTTGAACAGATAAAGGAAGGTAAAAACCCAACATTAGTATTTCCTAAAAGAACACTAAGTAATACCATATATGATGCTGAAAGAAAGCTACTCCTACTTGGGGGAGAGCTTCAGAAAAGGAGATTTTTAGACGTTAATGAAGCTAAAAAGTTCATGCAAACATTGCTTATGGCGAAAATAATATATGAGTCATTAATAAACAATGAATATCCAACTATAAGAGATCTCTACTATAGAGGAAAACATAGCATAATATATCGCGACCTTTCCGGAAGGAAAAGAGAAGAAAACACTTGGGATGAACAAAAAGAATCAGACTCTGTAATAAGAGATATTGAAGTTTTGACAGGGCTTCTTAGAGAAGATATGCTAATACTAAGTAAGGAGAAAGGTAAACTTGTAGGAAAAATAAAGCTTAGATCAGGAGGGGATGTTATTGATGCTTCAAAGATGGGTCATGGAGCTTACGCTTTAGAGCCTACACCAGATTTAATAGAAATACTCGATGTTGATGCAGAATTTGTTCTGGTAGTTGAGAAAGATGCTGTTTTCCAGCAGCTTCATAGGTATAGGTTCTGGGAGAAATATAAGGCATTACTTATTACGAGCGCAGGTCAGCCTGACAGAGCTACGAGGAGATTTGTTAGGAGACTTAACGAAGAATTCGGATTACCTATCTACATATTGACGGATGCTGACCCATACGGATGGTACATATATTCCGTATTCAAAATAGGATCCATTACTTTATCTTATGAAAGCGAAAAATTAGCAACTCCAAATGCTAGATTCTTAGGTGTCAGCATGAGTGATATTTTTGGAGAACATGATCGCTCTGGAAAGCTAATTAGACCACCATACTTAGGTGCAAGAGAGAGAAGAAACTATATAATTAAAGCAACACCGCAGGATCTTAAACGTGCTAAAGAACTTCTTAACTATAAATGGTTCCAAACTAGGAAATGGAAGAGAGAAATATTTATGTTCTTAAATAAAAAGGTTAAACTTGAAATTGAAGCATTAGCTAGTAAGAGCATAAGGTTCTTAGCAGACAAGTACATTGTTGAAAAGATACGAGGCGGATGGATAGACTAGCTTTTCCTCTTTATCTTAATCCTTAAGAGGACGAGTTTCGCTAGAGGATAGTCGAAAAGTGATACATGCGCTACATTGTATATTGCTGTGACGATTAAGGCTAAAACAAGTCCTTCAAGCAGAGTTTTACCTAAGTTCTCAAGAAACTCCCTAAATATGGTCATTAAAATTATAATGTTCAGTATATTCATAATCAGGGCTCTAAGTACGGCTGCGAAAATTACGCTAGTTACCTCCTTAAACTTTAATTTATATGCTACATGTAACCCTATAAGGGTAGATAAGACGGCAGTGTACTTCATTAGAGGACCTATGGGGACAAATTCTCCTCTAAACATTAAAAATAGGAAGTGAAGTGTAGCAACTAAACTTCCTACCTTAAGTCCGTATGCCATGTATGCAATAAGTGAAGGTATTTCAGCGGGATCAAATACTAGATAGGAGAATGGAGGAGGCATTCTTATGAAAGTGCTTAGCCCTGAAAGAGTAAGAGCTATTGCGAATGCTGCAAGTATTGCAGCTGAAGCTACGTCCCTCGTATTCATAAACTACAACCTTTTTCAAATAAAGTGTAACTTAAATTTAAGAGTAGCTACTCAAAATAGAGTAGGTTAAAGTAATTACATTAAAATTACAGATATATTATCCTGAGGTGGCTTCGCTTGCGCTATAGAGGTTTAACACATATGGATTTTGTGAAAAAGGTTAGTGTTGAAGAATTAGCGAAAACAATAGACCATACAATATTGAAGCCTAACTTAACCTTTAATGATGTTCTAAAGGTGTGCAGAGAATCCATAGAATATGGATTTGCATTAGCTATGATACCTCCCATTTATGTAAGAAAGGCTGTCCAGGAATACGGTGATTGCAGAATAGGTACAGTAATAGGTTTTCCTCTCGGTTATCAAACACTTAATACAAAACTTAAAGAAGCTGAAGAAGCTATAAGCAATGGAGCATCGGAAATAGATATGGTAATGAATGTTATGGAGTTTAAAAGCGGAAATAAAGGATATGTTCTACGAGAGATTTCTGAAATAGTTGATTTAGCTAAATCCATGGGTAAAGTTACTGTTAAAGTAATCATTGAAACGGGATATTTAGCTGATGAAGAAATTATTGAAGCTTCAAAGATAGTTAAGCAAGCAGGTGCGGATTACGTTAAGTCATGTACGGGTTTCGGGCCGCGAGGAGTAACAGTGCATGATGTAACATTAATGTTTAATGCGGTAAAAGGTGAAATAGGTGTGAAGGCAGCTGGCGGTATTAGGCATGCTGAAGACGCAATAGCTCTTCTCATAGCTGGAGCTTCAAGAATAGGTACAAGTAGTGGAGTGGAAATAATTAAGGAATATAGGAAGCTAAGAGAAACCCTAGGATTTAAAAACTAAGAAACCCTAGGATAGGGTGGCAGTTTTCTTTTATGTTCAGACATTTTAACCCTAGTTAAAATGTCTTTTACATCATTAACACTTATCCCTATAACATGCGCTATAACATTAATACTTAGTTTCTTTTCGAAATAACCATAGAGAACCTGATCTATAATGTCATATTCGAAACCAAGTTCCTCTCTGGCTAAGTGCCCTTTCCAAAGTCCTGGAGAAGATGGTTTTGAATATATTTTTTCGGGTACTCCAAGATGTTTAGCTAATGCTCTAACCTGTGTTTTATATAAATCTAAAATAGGGAAGAAATCAGCTGCTCCATCACCAAATTTTGTAAAGTAGCCTAGTAAATATTCGCTTTTATCTCCGGTTCCAGCAACTAAGTAGTTAAGTGCATTAGCGTGATGGTAAAGAACTATCATCCTTAATCTAGCTATTATGTTTCCTTTAACTACCTTGTTAGTAAGTTTTTTAAGCCATGGTGAAATTTCAACTATGTCCTCAAGGGGTTTACTAATCTCTATGATTCTGTAGTTAATATTTAAGAGCTTAGCTATATTTATAGCATCTTTAATGTCATCAGGGGAGGTTTCCTTGTGAGGCATGATAAGTCCTAAAACTTTCTCTTTACCTAATGCCCTTACAAGCAATGTTGCTACAGTTGATGAATCCACTCCTCCACTTAATCCTACAACAACACCCTTAGCGTTTGCTTGCTCTAAATATGTTTTAATAAACTTCTCAATTTTTAACGTTATTTCATGGTAATCGAGTTTCATTAGAATTTCATCGTATAAATTCACTAACTCCACCTCTGCAATATTACACTCAGTAGTTACATGTTAGTAGCTTATTTTCTTATGTATAAGTATTAATGCGAAAGGTAATGTAAATAATGTAATGAGGTAATATGTTGCTATTCTCCAAAGCACAACACCTAGCCCAGGTTTCACTAGGGAAAAACCTGCTTCAACACCTACTGCACCTGCAGGTAATGGAATTATCCCTAATGCCATAGCCAATGAGTAAGCCTTGATGCATTCAAGAAAAGTAATATTAACGGATACAGCAGCATAAGCGAAATAAGCTGAAAAACCCATTAATAGAAGTTTAAGAATAGAGAAAACAAGTGAAATAATAATCATTTGAGTTATTACTTTTCTTTCAAATACGGGTTTCTCCTTAACTTCTATGCGTAGCTTAGAAAGAACCTTTCTAACTATCCTTTTAAAAAATCCTCTTTTAAGAATAACAAGGCTCCAAGCAGTAATGCTATAAAGTGAAGCAATTAATGGCCCTATAAATAAGGGATCTTTAACTGCTAAAAGATAATATAAGCTAAAAAATAATGCTACAAGATTAGGTACAACTACGTCACTAAATATTTCCGCTAACACTATAGCTAATGAATATGATAGATTCTTAGAGGAACTATAGATAACATAGGCTCTAACTATTTCTCCTCCACTATGGGTTGGTGTAATGTTAGATACAAGCTGCGATGTAAACCATGTAATTATTGAATTCTTTAAGGATATTTGTGTTAGAATATGAAACCTTACAGCGGAAAGTACTAGGGAGGATATAGCAAAAACAAAAGCTACAATTAAGTATTGTATTTTAACTTTAAGTAGCTCATTATAATTTATTTTAACAATGTAGGAATAAGCAATCACCGTTAATGTGAGTGCAAATAGGGAGAGAAGAGCTTTTTCTTTAAGATTTCTATACAACAGCTTATTCCCTTTTAATCTTAGATTCCACTTTAATATCAACTATTTTCGTGTAAGGATACTGCCCTTTCTCATCCTTCTCGTACTTTTTAGCCATATCCCAAATAGTCAATAGGGCAGTAGAAACTCCCACGAGTGCTTCCATTTCAACACCAGTTTTTGCTGTTGTTTTAACATTAACTATAACTTCTATTGAATTGGAGCTAACATTAAAATCTACTTTAACGCTTGTTATTGGAATCGGGTGGCAAAGTGGAATCAAGTTCCAAGTTCTTTTAACAGCTAAAATAGCAGCCACAGTAGCTACATTAAATACGTTTCCCTTTTCAACCTTGTCCTCCTTAATTCTCTCTATGGTTTCTTTCCTTAAAATTATCTTACCTGATGCTGTTGCTTCTCTATACACTTCCTTTTTAGATGTTATATCAACCATTTTCACCTTATTCGACAAAACATCTCACCTCATCATTAACTACTTCATTGGCTCATATTCTAAAAGCTTCGTCCATAACTTTAAGTGGGAAGTTTCGGAAGGTTTAAAATATGGTTCTCTAAGACTATTCGCCTTCATAATTAATCTTTTTATTTCCTCTATAGGGGATTTCGATTTAAGAGCACGTTTTAAATCAACATATAAGTCATTTCTAAATAGGCAAATCTTCAACTTACCATCAGAGGTTAGCCTCAGTCTTGTACAGTGCATGCAAAATTCAGGGTTACAAATAGGTCTAACAAACTCTATTATTGCGCCATTAACATAATATTGCGGCCTATTATGCATATGTTTGCGGTAAATAACCTTATCTGCTTTCTCCCTAACTTGCTTTTCAAGTTCCTCTAAGTTAGAGTATAAGCTATTAAAAAGATTTATTCCAAGACCTTCAGGTTGTAATTCTATTACTTGAAGTATTGCTCCAACATTTCTGGCAAAACTAACTAAATTCCAAAATTCTGATTTATTATACCCTTTTAAAACCAAGTAATTTAACTTAACAGGCTTTAAATCGGCGTCTATAGCAGCCTTAATACCTTCTATTACACGGTTTAAACCATCTATACCTGTTATTTTCCTATAAACCTCCCTATTTAAACTAGGTAAGCTAATGTTAACTCTCTTTAAACCAGCATCTTTAAGGGCGTAGGCTAAATCCTTCAAGAAAAAGCCATTGGTAGTCATTGCTAAATCTAAAGGCTTTACCTCATTTATTGCTGAAATAACTTCGATTATATCCTCTCTTATTAAGGGTTCTCCTCCAGTAAGTTTGAACTTTCTTATGCCTAATTCGCTAGCTGCTTTCGCAACTACGTTTAGTTCTTTAGGTGATAGTTCATCTAATTTATTAGATTTAAATTCGAACCAGCTACCTTCTCTATGACAGTATATACATGCGTAGTTACATCTATTAGTTACTGAAATCCTAAGATGTAGAAGCGGGCGGCCATAGCTATCGTAAAGAACCATTTATTGCACCTTTGCTTCTCATTCGAAATACCTACATTAGACCCTTAAATATCTTAACATACTAGTAGTTTCACTTAACGATTTAAGATGTTATATGAAATATTGGTTTAAAGGAAGTAAAAATTTTGTGGAGAAATGCTTATTTGCTTGTTAACTCTTCTATAAGTGAAGCTATTCTTCTAACACCTTCCTCTATAAGCTCGGGTTTTGCCATAGAGAAATTCAGTCTTATAACATTTCTCCCACTGCCATCAACGAAGAAAGGTGCTGCGGGTATTACTGCAACGTCGTACTTATCTAATAGTGTATCGGCGAAAGTATATGAATCAATGTTTTCAGGTAGCCATAGTAGAATGAACATTCCAGCAACAGGTCTTGTGTGCTTTAGTTTTGGAAGATAGGTATCTAGAGCTTTTAACATAAGGTCTCTTTTCAACCTATATGCTTCTATAGCTTTTGCCTTAATTTTCCCGAAAAGTTTACGTCTTAGTACTTCAAGCACTAAATATTGTGATGGTACTGGAGCACACATATCCATTGGTTGCTTGCTGTATCTTATTTTTTGAACTACAGGTTCTGGCGCTTCAAGCCAGCCTATTCGAAGCCCTGTACCTAAAACTTTACTAAAGGATCCTACGTAAATAACTCTGCCTTCCTTATCCATGGATCTTAAAGATTTAATTTCTGTTCTCTCATAAACTAGGTGGTTGTATGCAGTATCCTCAATTACTAGTAAATCGTATTTTGACGCTATTTCTAACAAATGCTTTCTCCTGTCCATACTCATAGTTATTCCTGAAGGATTTTGGCCTGTAGGTATGGTGTAAATTAGCTTTACTAAGCGGCCTTCGTCTTTAAGTTTCTTAATATTTTCCTCAAGTAGATCTGTACGTAATCCTTCATCATCCATAGGTGTACCAACTACTCTTACTCCATAGTGTCTCCAGCAAAGCAGTGTGTTTACGTAAGACGGGTTTTCTGTCAACACTATGTCTCCGGGTTCAAGCATTATTCTAGCAACAATATCTAATGCTTGAGATCCACCTACAGTAACAATAATGTTTTCGCCACTTGTTTCAACATTTTCATATTCCTTCATGAACTTAGCTATTTCATCTCTTAAGTCAGGTACTCCTTCGGCAGGAGAGTAGTTAACTATTTTCTTTACGTTTAGAAATACTTCGGAAGCAAGTTTCGCGTAGATCTCCCTAGGTAAGACATCGGGATCTGGTTCTCCAGCGGCAAAAGATATTACTGGCTTTATTTTTGATTTGTAAGCTATTTTAAAAACAGCTTCTCTAATAGGCGATGGACTCATAAGATTAACTCTGCTTGAAAAGAATTTCTCATAGTCAGGTTTAGGCATTTCAAACAACCTCACATATTTAAGGATTTAATTATTACAGTAACTAATTAACTCTAGGTTAGTACTTAATTTTACCTATAAGTAAATAAATGGTAATCTCATTAGAATATTTTCTCCTTCTTAAATTCCTCAGGAAGTATTTCTATTTCAGCTACTCCGGAGTATTCTTTTCCGCTTAAAGTTTTTTCTAAAACAAGTTTAAGGGTAAATGGTCCTACACCTGCTACGAGAGGGAGCTTGTAACCCATTTTTCTCACAAGAAGCTTAGGTGACAAACGCTCTTCATATGTAAGAATAATTAAGGGTTCTTCTGGAATAACTTTGTATTCGAAGGAAAACCTATTAGAAGATGATTTAGCGAGTATTTTACCTAACGATATGAAAACTTTTTTTCCTCTAATTTGCTTATTAAGCTCTACTCTTAAACTGCTAAAACCTGTTTTCATGTATCTTCTCACATCACCCTTTAACAACTTTTTATCTACGACTGAAAGCCTCATTTCCGCAACATCACCATTGCCTCTAACAACTACTCTGTCATTACGAAGTTTTATCATTAATGTTGACGGGTTAAATACTAAGAATAAAATGTTCTGGTACTCGGGGTCTACAACTCTATAGCCTGGAACAACTAAAGCCCCACTTCCATCCTCTGTTAACAATATTATGTAGTTTCCTATAGTGTCTTCAAGCTTAATTTTAGTGTATGTTTTAGGGTCTTCGAGTTCAACAAATTTTGAGTCCCAACGATAACCTCTCATAATGTTCCATGCAATCCATATTCCTGCAGCTTGGAATACACCTTTTTCCAAGGTAAGAGGCTTTTTGAAGAATATTTCGTCCCCTTTAGGTTCTATTTCCGCTAAAATATTTCTCAACATTCTTGATATCATTCTATGCTTAAACACTTCCTTTATGAAAATAAGAAGAGTTATAATCACAATAGCTAAACTAAACAGTATAAATACAATGTCATAGTAGCCTGAAATAAGCTGAGGAACAAATACTAATATGGCAAAGGCTATTGCTGTAATTGCAAAAGCTGCCTTTATCCTTGATATTTGGGGTTTTACAACTATTACTTTCATGCGTGTTTTACCCTCATCTCTAAAAGTTACTGTATCTATGTTTTAGTTTGAAACAAAATTTTTAAGTTATTAACCTAACATTTGCTTTGCACAGAATATTTAAAAACGCCATATAGTGTTTAGCGTAAGGTAGTTTAAACGGTAAAGCAACGTCCCCTTAAGAAGGCATTACTTTACTGCTTAAATTGCAAGGGAGCCGCACAGCATGCACTAGATAGCATAGTAAGAAGCAATGATATCTATGAAATGATGTATAAATTTTAAATGTTAGATATTAGCCTCCTGTACAGACATCTTCTTCTATTGTTCTTGAAAGGGTAGATGAGAGTTTAACTATTGTTGATAAGGCTTCAGCGAAGTATTCTATTTCTTCTTTTGTGTTGTATATGTATAGGCTTGCTCTTATTGTTCCTTTGAGACCTAATCTGTAATGTAGTGGGTGAGCACAATGCAAACCACTCCTAACAGCAATGCCGAACATGTTAAGAGCCCTAGCTACCGTATGGTAATGTAAGCCTTTAACATTAAATGGTATGATTCCTCCACGAATTCTCAGATCTCTTGGACCATATGTCTCTATGTTCTCTATTTCACTAAGTAGCTTTAGCGTGTATTCTGTTAGTTGTTTTTCGTGGTTTCTTATGTTTTGCATTCCTAGTTTCACTAGGTATTTTGCTGCTTCAGCAAGCCCAACAGCACCACCAACATTAGGAGTACCAGCTTCGAAACGCCATGGCAAATCATGCCATATGACGTTATCTAGTGTCACATCCTTTATTGTATCCCCACCCACTCTAAACGGCATCATTTCTTCAAGTCTATCCTCTCTTCCCCATAGTACTCCTGTCCCCATTGGTCCTAGCATTTTGTGTCCGCTGAATGCTAGGAAATCTATGCCGAGATCCCTTACATTCACAGGCATGTGAGGTACGCCTTGTGCTCCATCAATGACTATTATTGCTCCTACTTCGTGTGCTAGTTTAGCTATTTTCCTAACATCATTAATAGTCCCCAAAACATTAGACATCAAAGTAACAGCAACAACCTTAGTTTTCTCAGTGATTTTTTCTTCAAACTCTTCATACTTTAGGACACCATCATTAGTTATGTCAACATATTTTATTTTAGCTCTCTTTAATGCGGCAATGTTTCTCCATGGAAGCATGTTACTATGGTGTTCCATAATAGTCAAGACTATTTCGTCTCCTTCGTCGATGTTTTTGAAGCCCCAAGAATACGCTACTAAGTTTATGGAATCCGTCGTATTATGTGTAAATACGACTTCGTACCATGCTTTAGCCCCTATAAACTTAGCTAATACCTCATGGGCGTTTTCATATAGTTCAGAGGCTTCCTGACTAAGTGTATGTAAGCCTCTATGAACATTTGCGTTATGCTTTAAGTAGAAATTATTAATAGCTTCAATGACTTGTTTGGGTTTATGGGTTGTTGCAGCATTATCAAAATAGACTAAGGGCTTATTTCCTATCTTTCTTTGAAATATAGGGAAATCCTTTCTTATTTCATATGGGTCAAACATTGTTACTAACCTTCTTCAGTGTTTAAGGATAGTAAGGAAAGAAGAGCTTCAAGCACACCATCTACTTGTGAAGCTTCTATAGGAGGTTTAATTACAGGTAATCCTTTCTCAGCTTTTAAAGCTCTATCTTTAAATGTTTTTAAAACATAAACCAAATCCTTAAGATCAAGTACACCTTCGTATTTCTCTTCATAAACTATATTTCCATTTTTAATATAAATGAAGAGAGTGGTTGGTGAAGCCTTTATTTTATGTTCATCAAACAGTTTTGCAGCGTTCTTAGAATTACACTTATTTGAAAACCATCCACATAGAATTATAGTGTACGTGTATGGGAAAGCATTTTTGAATTTTTTCACTGTAGGGAACCATATGTTATCATATTTTCTGCAAGCACTACATTCAGTGTTGTCAAAGTAAATAACATAAAAGCCATTGCTGAAAACGTTGTTTAAAGGTTCTTCGCAGAATAACCATAAGTCTTTATCTTTATCGTAAACATACACTCCATGAGGTGATGAAGCATCAACTATTTTGAAATATTGTTGTTTCTTATGCTCCTTTCTAATTAAGCGTCTAGCTATTCTCTCAATAATCTCAGTTAATTCGTTATCACTAACTTTATCATTCTTTTCCATAGCTTCTTGCTCCTCGAGACACTAGAGTTTCTAATACTTAATACGATGGTTACAATATAAAATACTTAAACTCTTAAAGGCTACCATAGGATAAAAATAATTATACTTTCTCAATTAAACCATATGCCTTTAACATTGAATGAGTTTATGAGTTCTTCAACAACAATTCTAGGGACAACAAATACTTTATATTTTTTGTTCTCTTTGAACACTAAAAGAATGTTCCATGGTTTACAGCGTGTTCGGTGAATTATAGTTAAATTTTCTTTCTTATACTCCTTCTTTATGAAGAATACTTCCTCGCCATATATTGTTGTTTCTTCCATTATCTTATTCATTATTTCCCTTTCTTCAGAACTACCTTTAACATTGATGATGTATATTTTATTTTTAAAATATATTCTATTCAATACGCTTGCTATTATTTGCCATTGTCTAAAGTTTAAGGGTATAGGTGAGTCTACAGCTATGAAACTTGTTACTCCATTTTTCAGTTCAACCCAAATATCTAATACGAATATACCATTAAGTTCCCTCTTTAAACCATAATGTATTTTAATAACCTTCTCTTTTGGAACATATTTCTCGATAAACTCTTTCACTATCTTCCTATTATAGAGTAGGTTCTTAGCACTTCCACGCCACTCCATGAACTCATCTAAGTACTCACTATATACATACACTTCCTTCCTCAACCTCTAAGCTTTCTCAGTAGGTAAAGGTAGCTATTAGATTTTTTCGTACTAATAATTCAAAATTCTTTTATGACTGAAAAGTTTATAAATGAAAATATTTAGTTTCTATATGATGCATATTGTGAATAAATTTTAATGAGGGGGTCATGAATAGAATGAATAAAATGTTAATTGTTTCAATAGTAATTATAGTAGTTATTATTATCGGAGCTGCAGCCTACTTTAGCCTTGGACTTAGTGAAACAACTAAGTCTGATGTCGAAAACATAAAGAAAAGAGGAAAATTAGTAGTGGGAACTTCAGCAGACTTTCCTCCTTTTGAATTTGTTGATGAAAAAACCAACGAAATTATTGGCTTCGATATCGATATAGCTAAAGCAATAGCTGATAAATTAGGTGTTGAATTAGAAGTTAAGGACATAAAGTTTGATGCTTTGATTCCTGCATTGAAAAATGGAGAAATAGACATGATAATAGCGGGTATGACTATTACTGAGGAAAGGGCTAAGGTCGTTGATTTTTCAGAGCCATATTTTGAAGCAGATCAAGCCGTTCTTGTAAAAGCAGGCAATGTGAATATTAAAAGCGAATCCGATTTAGCAAATAAGAAAATAGGGGTTCAGTCAGGTACGACAGGTGAATTATGGGTTGATGAAAACCTCGTTAAAACAGGTAAGGTTCCTGAAGATAATGTTAAAAGATATAATAAGTTTATTGAAGCAATTCTTGCACTTAAGAAGGGAGACGTTGACGCTGTTGTTATAGATAAGCCTGTTGCTGAAGCATATGCTAAATCGGAGGGTGATGTTAAAGTAGCTTTCATAATAAAGACCGGTGAACAATACGGAACTGCTGTGAGAAAAGGTTCCGATTTACTGCCAATAGTGAACGAAGTTCTTAAGGAGCTTAAAGAGTCAGGTAAACTTGATCAGCTACTTAAGAAATGGTTTAGCTAATAGCTAAATAACATCTTTTTACTTAGTGGGGTGTGATGAGATTTGATTATAGATTCGTTAAAGTTCATTTTGAGCATTGTACCTTTCATAGCGCAAGGACTTACTGTAACATTACAAATCAGCTTAACAGGTTTTGTTTTGGGAATGGTTTTAGGCGTATTTTTCGGGTTAGGAAGAATTTCATCCAACATAGTTTACCACACAATATCATCGATTTATGTTGAAGTCATTAGAGGAACCCCTCTTTTCGTTCAGATACTAATAATATACTTTGGTCTTCCCAGCTTAGGGATAAACTTGGATCCGATAACAGCAGGTATTTTAGCTTTAGGCATTAATAGTGGAGCGTATCAAGCTGAAATACTTAGAGCAGGGATACAGTCGATACCTATAGAACAGTTAAATTCAGCGCTTTCACTTGGAATGACAAAAACTCAGGCAATGATATATGTTATTTTGCCTCAAGCAATAAGGGTTGTGATACCAGCGCTTGTTAATGAACTCGTCATTTTGGTTAAGGATAGTGCGTTAGTTTCTGTAATAGGTGTAGCGGAATTAACTAGGAGAGGAGAATACGTTGTTGCTTGGAGTTGGAGACCCTTTAAGGTATATTCAGCTGTAGCAGCTCTATACTTCATTGTCTGCTTCACTTTGTCTAAAGCGTCTAAGTATTTAGAAGAAAAGCTTTCAATACCAGGATATATGACGAGAAAAGGAATGTAAAAATTTTAAATAGAAAATGTTAATACTTTCACTAAAACCTAGCATATAGATAGCGGGGTGGTGGAGAAATTGCTAAGAAATCAGATGGTATTAGTGGAAGATTTGCACGTAAAATACGGTAATTTAGAGGTTTTAAAAGGTATAACATTTAGTGTTAATTATGGTGAAAAAGTAGTTGTACTCGGACCTTCCGGATCGGGCAAGAGTACATTACTTAAATCGTTAATATTACTTGTTAAGCCATGGAAGGGTAGGATATTCATTGGTGGGGAGGAAGTAACAGATCCTAAAACAAACATTGTTAAAATTAGGCAGAAGGTTGGAATGGTTTTTCAAAATTACAACTTATTTCCGCATTTAACTATCTTACGAAATATAACATTGCCTTTAGAGAAAGTTAAGAAAATGTCTAAAGAGGAAGCTGAGAAGAAAGCTTGGGAGGTACTTAAGCTCGTAGGTTTAGAAGATAAAGCTCACTCGTATCCGTTACAGCTTAGCGGTGGTCAGCAGCAAAGAGCAGCTATTGCTAGAGCTATGGCAATGGATCCTAAACTCTTGCTTCTTGACGAGCCTACATCCGCTTTGGATCCTGAACTTGTAGAGGAGGTTTTAGAAGTTCTTAGAACAATAGCTTCAAAAAGCCTCATTACAATGATTATTGTGACGCACGAATTAGATTTCGCTGAAGACGTTGCTGATAGGGTGCTATTTATAGATAAAGGAGTTATTGTTGAAGAAGGTAATGTAAAAAAAGTATTACATGATCCTGTAAATCCTAGAACTAGGCATTTTATTAGAAGGCTTTTAAGAAGAAAGGGATTGCTTAAGGTTACACTGTAGGCTTTTTCTAATAGAGTACGGGAACTTTAAATTCTGCCTTTCATTTCTTAAGGGGTTGAAAGAGTTTAACCTTGCCATCTTCGTAAACATAAACATCAACTGCTCTAACAACATTAAAGCCCATATCTGATAAGGTACTTATACCTCCATACTGAGGCTTAGCCATAGCTGAAGCTGCGGCTATAACTTCAACTCCATTGCTTTCTAAAGCCTCTATTATTGCCTTAGCAGTGCCTCCGGTAGATATTGCATCATCTACGAACAGCACTTTATCTCCCTTCTCGACTCCATAAATAAAGTATCTTCCCTCCTCATATCCTGACTTATACTTAGCGATAATAGCTTTTGCAGGGAAAGTTCTCTTTCTCGTGATAGCATACGGTAAGCCTGTCATGTAAGATACTAAAGCACCTAGGGGTAGGCCTAGAGCTTCAGGTGCTAAAACTTTTGTTGCTTCATAATGTTTAACACTATCTATGATATACTCTGCAATTAAAGGCGCCAATATGGGATCCGGTGGAGGAATGTTGTCTGTGAGAGCATTAACTATGTAAAGGTACTTTTTATCCCTAAATTTTCTCGTATAAATGCGAGATAGCTTAAAAGCTTTAATTATTAGTTTCCACATTATCTCATATCTAATATCCATTTCTTTTTCAAAAAACTCTTCCTTTGTTCTATCACAGAATACCCTAAGTAGGAGTACACTGTTTCCTAAATGTACAATTTCTAGAATTTTACATTGGGAGATGTAGTTGCATAAGCCATCCTTATTTTCCCTAGCACCCTTCATATCTACACGGAGTATTTTACCGTTTAATACATTTTGATAGACTACTATGTAATATTCTCCATAATATTTGTAAAGAAAATGGTCAGCTTTTGAAACCATCTTTAATCCCTAAAGTTTCTGTTGATACTATGTTCCATCAATAATTTTAAGGGGGCTTAGCTAAATTTCATTTTAGGCTTAAGACCTATGAGGCTTGTGCCTGTAATAAATGTTTCAAACATTATATCATCTATGTGTTATTCATTGTTTAGAGCGGAACCTTACCTTATTTGCCCCTATAAATGTGTATATTGCTATCGCAGATGGTATCTTAACGAATTTGTTCAGAATTCTTCTCCGCTTAGAGGAAACATTAACGCCATCATTAATATAGTTAAGTGTATTGTGAAGCGTAGGCTTAAGCCATACCCCGCTAGGCTAAGTACGCTAACAGAGCCCTTTAGCACATTAGAGAGCATGTATAAGCTTTCTCTATATTTTCTTAAGGAAGCTTTTAAGCTAAAATGTCCGATAATAGTGAATACGAAGTCCTCGTTGCCTCTGGAAAAAATATGGCTTAATATCTTAGAGAATCTTTCACACTACAGTCTTATAGTATTCCAAATATCACTGTCAACGTTAAAAGACGATATCGCACGGAAAATAGAGCCACATGCTCCTACTCCGAAAAATAGGGTCACTACTGCTGCTAAGTTATCAGAGAAAGGAGTACCCGTTATCCTAAGATTATCTCCATTAATACCTAAAATGGTACTTAATGAACTAGATGAAATAGTTGATACCGCAGTGCATATTGGTGTAGAACATGTAGTAGTTGAAGCCTTAGGGCTTCAACCTAACGAATTTAAGAGGTTATATAGTATTCTGAAATTAAATGCTGAAGAAACGGAGTCTTATAGTTTAGTAGGAGAGTATAGATTAGTAAAGCCCTCACGTAAAGTACTTTTCCCAATATATTCAGAATTGCAGAGAAAACTCGTTAAAAACGGTATAGGCTTTGCTATCTGTAAGGAAGGCTTTTTCTCACTTCATACAGTACCTGACTGTTGCGGCTTTTATTTGTTAAGAAACCATGCTAAAAGGCTAACACTTTACGAATATTACAAATATGCCTTAGAGAAGGGCCCTATAGATGCCGCAATGATTAACAATGTCCACAATGAACTATGTAGGAAGGAAAACATAGTTTGCATTGACGACTTAAGAAGATACCCCAAAACTTTAAGTAAGCAGTTTAGATATCATGAAAAAGGCTTCTTAAGGTAATTAGCAGTAATTTGCTTAACAAGCTAAAAACTGACATAATGCTTGAAAACGGGAAGATAATATTACGGAGAAATTAGTTTTTCACATACAGGGCAATTTGCTCTTCTTTTAACTAGTATTTCATTAAAGGACATTCTTTCACCATCATAAATTATAAGTTTACCTACGGCTGGCTTACCATAACCTGTAATTATCTTTATAGCCTCAGTTACCTGCATTAATGCTAAAATGCCCGGCGTTGTTCCTATAACAGGAAATTTCCCTGCTTCAGCCGGCTTCTTAGGGATTAAACATTGTAAGCAGGGTCCTTCACCAGGAATTATTGTTAATAATTGTCCATGCATCCCATAAACGCCAGCATGTATTAAGGGTTTTCTTTCTTCGACACATATTTTGTTAAGCATAAACCTTGTATCCCAATTATCTAGTGCATCAATTACTACATCAGTTTCTCTAACTAATTTTCTAGCTAAGTCTTCGGTAAGTTTCTTTCCATAAGTTACAATTTCAACATGTGGGTTAAGCTTTTCTAGTTTATCTTTAGCTGCGGTTGCTTTGGGTTTTCCAATATCCTCGGTCCAAAAGAGGATTTGTCTGTTTAGATTGCTTAATTCAACACTGTCTTTATCAACGAGAATAATTTTCCCCACACCAGCTGCAGCTAAGTATAGTGAAGCAGCTGTACCTAGTCCTCCAACACCCACTACCAGAACCGTGGCTTTTTTAAGTTTAACTTGGTTTTTAAGTCCAAGGAGCTTAATCTGTCTATCATACCTAATTAGCTCATCATGGGAAAGCATTGTGTCACCAAAAAAACAATGTGGCAAGATACATTAAAACTGTAGTGTCTAAACTAACCTTAAAATCCCTATTCAATTAAATGAAGAGGCTCTATTGTCGCTTTCTCGAGTACCTCCTTTCCAAGCAATGCATTATATAGTGCTAGATGTCTTCTCGCCATTCTTATCCATTGCGTTCTTACAGCATAAGAATAAAGTGTACTTGCGTAGGCAACTGCTAATTCGTAGTTCTCTGTTAACCACTTTATCTTGAAAGCTAGTTCTTTCGGGTCATTTGGTTTAACTATGAATCTTGGAGCGTATTGGTAAAGCTCTATTAATCTAGGAACGGAAGTGCCTATGATGGGTTTTAAACTGCCCATGGAAAGATGTAGAATGCCGCTAACACTATATGCACCTGGCTTATCCTTATACGGTAATAATATAATGTCTGCTAGGGATGCTAACATAAGCATTTCCTCATTAGAAAGGTATCTTTCTATAAACATATGTCCGGAATCTAAAAGCTCGTAAGCTAATGAGCCTATTTCTTCATTCTGTATTTCTCCTCCAATAACTATTGTTGTATCGCTACCTTTAAGAAGCCTTAAAGCCTCTACTAAAACGTCAAGTCCTTTGTCTGGTCTGAGAAATCCCATAAAACCAATTATAGGAAATTTTAGTTTATCATAAACTAATCCAAGCGATGAAGCAAGTTTAGGTCTAGGGTATCCTAAGTATGGATTAACGAATGTTCCATGTGGAATTCTAAGCACTCTTTTAGGATCTATTCCTTGAGCATATAGTTCAAATTCTTGAATCACGCTATGAACTATTATGGTGTCAACGTATTTTCCCAGTTCCTTTTGGAAACTAAGTGTTTGAGGCTTTATAGTGTATGGATGATGTATGGTATGCATTGTTATCACTGTAACTTTAGCTAATTTTTCACTCTTAGCTTCATTAGCTATTTCTAGGATTTTAGTTGAAGAGCCAAAAATTCCATATTCATGTTGAATATGGAGAATATCTACTCCGCCTATTTCGGACAATATATCAAGTATCTTAATGTATGTTGCCGCGTTTTTCTTTACAAACACAGGTATTATATGAGCTGATACTGTCGAGTCGAAGTATTCCTCGCCAAGGTCTTTACTTGCCAAAACATAGTATTTCCCATGTTTCTGTATACTGCTTAAACCTACAAGTAAGTATTTCGTGTATTCTCCAACACCACAGTGCACTGGAGGATAGGTTGAAACAAACGCTATTCTCACGCTAACACTCCTCCTACAGTAGTATTTCCTAAAAACTACCGATAAGTTGTAATTAAGCTTAGCTCCTTATGATGGTTTTCTCTTTATTTCTTCAGATAACGTTAGCATTATCGAAGACAGTACTATGGCCATTACTATAGCCTTATAATAATCGATTTTTTGTCCTAATATTAAGTAAGCCAAAAAGGTTGCACCGATGGGTTCTAATAGAGCTACTGAAGTAACAGTGCTTGTTTTCATAAATCTTAAAATGTAATTCATTAAGGTATGGCCTCCTATCATGGGGATTAAAGCTAGTAGAAGAAAGTAAATAAATGATCTTGGTAGGTACACTACTAGGTTTTCATGTGCAACAAATGAGAATACTAAAAGGAACATAGCTGATGACGAATATGCTATTAGAGAGTACTTTAAAACACCCATGTTTTTTCTAACATGCCTTCCTATGCTGAAGTAAGCTGCTGCAGCAAAAGCTCCTCCAAGTGACAATAAAACACCTGAGATGGGATAGCCACCTAAAATCCTAGGCTGGGTAAATAACAAGACACCTAAAAATGCCCCTATCAATCCTATAGCTTGTTTTATGCTAATGCTTTCATTGTAAACATATTTGTCTATAAAAGCAGCTATTAAGGGATACGTTACAACTATCGTTGTACTTACTGCAACAGGTATTAAAAATAAAGATTCCATCCATAGTAGAAAGTGAAGTGCTAGAAAGAAGCCTGAGAAAATAGAGAATACAAAGTGTCTTTTATTTATGGGCGCTAATTTTCTTTTCCTAATAGCTATAATAGTAAAGACTATTAATGAGGAAATGGCCACTCTCCAAAAGGCGCATGCTAGTGCTGGAGCATTAGATAATAACACTAATATTGATGCTGATGATATGCTAATTACTATTATGGGAAACGCTAAATACACCTTTAAGTTTTTCACATTAGCATTCCCTTAAAAGTAGTATAGTTACCAATTAATTTAAATTTTATTGGATTAGAATATTTTACATTAAATAATAAAAATGTTGGAAACATTAAGCTATGAGTTTAAACATTTTTAAAGTTATCAGTCAGTATAATGTTGCGTGCGCATGGTTACATAGTGGAATTCCTTGCAATATGAAATAATTTGTTCCAATCTTATTACAATATGTTAATGTCATGTATCGTTAAATTAGCTGATCATGAGGTCTTGAATATTCAATAAAAACTTTATATTTGTTAGGAGGAGAGAAAGAATTAAAAAAGGTGCACTTTTAATTGGATAGTGGTGCACATACTACATTATCGGTGAAAATGATGAGCCATGTTAAATTAGCTCTGGTATTACTTATTGCCATAGTGGTTCTCACGGTATCGTATGCTACTTATATGCTACTGCAGTCTGAGCATGGATCGAGTTTACAGGGAGAGTACTTTGAGGTAACGGACTTTAATAACAGAACCGTTAAGGTTCCTTCCAAAGTTTCTAGAATTGTTGCTATAGGTCCAGGTATGCTTAGACTAGTGGTGTATCTTAATGCAACGAATCTTGTTGTCGGTGTTGAAGCTTCGGAAAAAGAGTGGAGTACTTTAGGGAGAGACTATGCAATGGCTTATGAGGATTTTTTAAAGAAATTACCGATCATTGGTGTAGGTGGCCCCAGAAGTCCTCCGGATCCGGAGAGAATCAGAGCTGTAAAGCCAGACTTAGTAATAATGCATAAGCTCTATGCTCAAATGTATGATCCTGATAGACTATCTAGGGAGATCGGTGTTCCTGTCATCGTATTAGACTATGGTAAAGCAGGCTATCTTGACATAAATTCTATTAAGCAAGCTCTAAGATTATTGGGTAAAATTCTGCACCGTGAAAGTAGAGCTGAGGAGCTATGTAAGTATATTGACCAGATCGTTAGCGATCTCAAAAATAGGGTTAAGAATGTTACTGCGAAGCCATTAGTATATGTTGGTGCAGTCTCTTATAAGGGTAAACAACCTTTTACATCATCACAGTCTCCTTTTCCACCATTAATGTTACTTAATACTTCAAGTATTATTGATGAAGTTTCTCTAAAGCCTGGTTTCGTTTCAATAGACTTCGAATATTTGCTGTTGAAGCAACCAGAAGTAATTTTCATAGACCTTAACAGCATCGACATAGTTATTAGCGATTTTAAGAAGGATCCTAACAAATACTGTGCCTTAAAAGCCTTCAAGAAGGGTAATGTTTATGCAATACTGCCGTTTAATTATTATCACACCAATGTAGCTACAGCGTTAGCGGATGCATACTATATAGGCAAAGTGCTTCATTCTGACCAGTTTGCTGATATAAATCCTAAGGAAAAAGCTAATGAAATATTCGAGGTTTTTCTAGGAAAACCACTCTACGAAGAGTTCGTAAAGGAATTTAACATAGGATTTGATAGTTTAGCTAGCGTATTTAAGTGTGGTTAAAATGAGTAAGGGAGCTAATAACTTAAGTAAAGGTGCTTTATCATACAGAATACTTGTAATAATTACTTTATTGATTATATTAGCTTTTTTAATTCCCTTATCAACATCTATTGGATTATATAATGTATCGTTTCTAGACGTGTTTAAAGTTCTATTTAAGTACAGTCTTCCTGAGAGTGAAGCTGTAGCTCTCTGGCTTAGGCTAAGGAGGAGTCTAGTAGCAGTTGTTACCGGAATATTGTTGGCAGGCGGAGGTGCAGTTATGCAAGCAGCTCTTCGTAATCCTCTTGCATCTCCATTCACTTTAGGGATTTCCCATGCAGCCGCGCTCGGTGTAGCTGTATCTCTTTTAATAGGTCAGACAGGATATGCTTCCATGTGGTTTACGGGTTTTGCTAGACCATATGTGGTTCCATTATTTGCATTCCTGTTCGCATTAGCGCAAGCAACTTTAATACTTCTTCTAGCACAGAGAGCTCGGTTAGAGCCGCGTGCTATAGTGTTATCGGCTATAGCAATGGCTTTCACTTATCAAGCTATTTTAGCTCTCTTACAGTATCTAGTATTGAATGAACTACAAATAGCAACAATAGTATTTTGGATGTTTGGTGACCTATCTAGACCCGGTAATGTAGAACTTCAAGTACTTCTCCTTCTAACTCCAATCTTAATAGTACTGTACATGATATTACATGCTGATCTAGATTTAATCTTAATTGGCGATGACATAGCGTTTTCTTCAGGTATTAGTCCAAGTAGGCTTAGGTTAATTGCAACAATTATTTCAGCTTTTGGAGCAGCGCTTGCAACTTCCTTTATAGGTGTTTTAGCATTTCTCTGTCTAGTGGCTCCCCATATTGCTAGGCTTCTTGTTGGAGCTTCGCATCGCTACTTAATTCCTGCATCAATGCTGCTAGGCCCAATATTGCTCATTGTGGCTGATATTGTTTCAAGGACCATATTATCGCCAATAACCCTTCCAGTTGGAATAGTCTTATCGTTTATAGGGGCTCCCTTGCTTATTGCTCTTCTCTTGAGAGGTAATAGTCATGGTTATCATTAAGGTGCTTAAAGTAGATGTTTACTATGGAAGCTACAAAGCTCTTGACAAAGTTTCAATTACTGTGGAACCCGGGGAAATCGTTGGAATTATAGGTCCGAATGGAAGCGGCAAAACAACTCTTTTAAAAACAATAGATGGTATTCTTAAGCCTAAGATTGGATCAGTGTATATAGATGGTAGAGAAACAGCGTCTCTGAAGAGACGTGAAATAGCAAAACTCATAGGATATGTGCCTCAAAGGCTCGAGACCTCCGCCTACCTGAGCGTCTTAGATTTCGTCTTAACAGGCAGAAGGCCATACATAAGACTAGGCTATACTAAGAGAGATTTCGAGAAAGCAATGAATACCCTGAAAATAGTTAATGCTCTCCACCTAGCTGAAAGGAGAATGGATCAGCTAAGTGGTGGAGAATTTCAGAGAATACTGATTGCCCGTGCTTTGGTAGCTGACCCACAAGTTCTCTTATTAGATGAACCGACCACAAATCTTGATCCTAGATATCAAGTTGAAATATTGAGGCTTATTGAGAAATTAGCGAGAGAAAGAAAAGTAGCTATTATAATGAGCCTTCACGACTTAACATATGCTTACAGATTCCCGGACAAAATAGTTATGCTTAAGAATGGTAGAATATATGCTATTGGCAAACCGGAGGAGGTCATTACACCTAAAAATATAAAGGAAGTGTTCGGTTTAGAAGCACTTGTTCTTAAGGAGCTTCGAGCTGTTGTGTTTAAGTAAGCTTTTAGCTGGTCAGCACTCTATAAACGGGTCTATGTAGAGTAGATATTCCGCGGCCAATAACGGTGTTCAGTTCTCTTCTAGCACACATTAAACATAGTGGCTTATCATTCACGTAAAGTATTCGTGAAGCCATTGCAAGCTCTCCGCACTTAGAGCATCTGATGCTTTCAAAAATAGGTGCTCTCTCTAGTTCCTCTAGAACCTCTACCTCTTGAATCTTAAACTCTTTTTCTGGAATTTCTGCCATTCTATACCCTATTTCTTCCCATAATTTATGTAATCTATTAATTTCCTCCTCGGTTCCTTCTCTCACAACAACTACTTTCTCAAAAAGCTCTAATACCTCTCTTGGGAAATGTTTGGCTTTAAGCTCTTCTGCATCAATATATACTCTAATACCTTTCTTCACACCTCTCTTAAGCAGTACTAGAGCGTTTTTCCCTAAATCAACATATACTAAAGAGTTATTGCCGAATGTGCAACCAGTAGCTACTTGAACCCCATCCGCAAAACAATTATTTACTTCAACTATTGCAATAATGTCTTCTTGCACTGTTTCAGCTACGCTTGGTTTCTTTAACCCTAGCTTCTTCATAGCTATCTCGGACGCTCGCAAACCAAGAATCAGAAATGGGCATATGTGGCCATGAAATTTCTTGGCCTCTTCAATTAGCTTCTTATCTACCATATATGTACACCCAAAAGTTAATAACATAATAACGTATAAGAATGTATGTGCTTCACTATGTTATCTTTAGGGAAACAATTCATTTTTTAAAGTAGTTTAAGTCTTAAAGCTGGCGAATCATCATTTAAGTTATACATCACTTTAGAGAGGAACGCTTTATTTCTCCAGAGAAATTATTCCGGGAGGAAGCATTGTATTGAAAAATACCGACTAAGCATTATCTTAAATGTATACTGCATTTTAACAATAATCACTCCGGAAAACATTGAGCATGTCCTTAAATCTTTTCTTTCCATGTTCACATATTCCTAATAAAGTCTACTTGATTACAACTATGTTTAGCTTAGTATTTCCTACATATAGGTTCAAGAAATAAATACTTTTTAGAGTTCCAGCACTATCTTGAGAAGTAGTGGTGACCTATGAAATATGTGGTTAAGCCTTTACCTATAACCAGGGTCAGGGTTGATAAATCTGTTATGACTTATTTAATGAATCAAGGTGTAGTACTTAAGATAGCAACTTATGCTTGGGCAGTAGAAGGTAATGGCGCAAAAATACTTGTCGATACCGGATGTCCTGCTGAAGTACAGACTCAGTCAGGTTTTCCTGCAACCCAAATTAGTACGTTAAGAGAGAGCCTAGCTAATATAGGGTGGAAGCCTGAAGACATAGATTTAGTTATTTTGACTCATCTCCATTTCGACCATGTAGCTTACGCTAGAGAATTGCCTAATGCAACATTTATTGTTCAAGAAAGAGAATATAATGCAGCTTTTAATCCTCACCCCGCATATGAAGGCTTTTACCCCGTAGAGATGCTTAAAGAGTTACTTAGCGGATTAAAAATTGAGCGTGTCAATGGAGATAAAGAGGTAATTGATGGAATTTCGGTAATGCTAACTCCTGGACACACACCCGGAGGTCAAACAGTACTTATCGAAACAGATAAGGGTGTAATAGCATTGACTGGTTTCTGCTGCATTAGAGAAAACTTTGAACCGCCAAAGGAGGTTAAAGGCATTTCGAGGAACTTCATAATCCCCGGAATTCACGTAAATATAGTAGAACTCTATGAAAGTATGCAGAAAATAAAGGAAGCATCTAACATCATAATTCCAATACATGACAGCACCTACTTAGCAATGAAACAAATACCTTAAAATACAACACTTTTTCATATTCATTATAAAATTCTTAAGCATTTAAAACAAACATTAAAACTTCAAATAATACAGTATCTAGGACTAGTATCCACTAGTATCTGTATGCTCGTCGAAAACTATTGCCTAAGCATAAAGGTTTAGGCACTAAAGTATATATGAAAATAGTGAATTTGATGTCCATCGGAGCTGTCTCAATAAAGACATTAGTGCTTAACCATGATCACTATGATTATAACTGCATTGTTCTTCCTAGCCTTATAATCCGATACATTACCCCTGCAAGGCGAATTCCTTAGATAACCATGAGGGAAGATAAACAGTTACATTCCTGGACGTTACAATTTCATAAATTCTTCATAGGATATTATTCTCTCACCAATAGTCTCAAGAGGTTGTGGTTCTCTAATCGTCTCTCTTTCATAATAACCTCTACTGCTAATATGAATAGATTATTGGTGGTGATTATGGATAAAAACACAGCAAGTATAAGTAATGTGCCAACCAATACACCAAACATCATAAATCTCGGAAACTTCCTTTTTAAGATGGAAGAAAACGGCTTAAACTGAAGCACCTATTTTAAATTAAGGTTAGCATGAACGCTAATTTCCAGGTTTGATCATTGCTGGTAATCAGCTGAGACAGATATTTAGAGAATTGATGAACAGACATAGACATAGGGTTCACCATAAATTAATTATTTGGGGGAGGGATAAAATGGTTCACTTTCCGCTATAATAAGACTGTAAATAAAGATAAAGAACGTTATCTATGGTTATGTCTGATCGACTTATGCTGAAGGTGTTTGTTCTACTCTATACATGTTAAAATTCGAGGGTTATTAAGGATGCTTAAAAAGCATTAATAGATTTTGCGTTTGTAGATGTTCTTAGATGGAGCACTAGTATAAGGCTGATGATGCGTGCTGACTAAAGAGTCTTTAGAGATCGCTGTAAGAGATATTCACGAACAATTCCAGAGGCTCCATGAAAGACATACTGAGCTCATAGTCATTCTGATAACGTCTATCATCGTAGCGCTCCTAGTCAGCGTTCTCGCATTACCTCTCCAAGCTCTTGTTGAGAATATCGCCTCAGTTCTTTGTATGCCTAAGGAAACTGTATACTTACTGCTAACGATCATACTGCTCCTATGTGTATTCTCGATCGGCATCCTCTACCTAAGTAAGCCTATAACATTCGAAACAAGTACTTTTCTCCTAGTTAACAAGGACTTAGGCATAGTGTACCCCAATCATCCATCGGTCAAGTACTCAGCGGTTGGAACAATTGCACTACAGACATATCTTAGAGATACTAAAAGCCCCCTAGCTCTCGATGAGTATCTGATACGTGACCTCCTAGAGGTCTTCCTAGATTATTGGCTTGCAAACACAACACTTTTCAAAGTAGAGATGCTGTCCGGATTTGCAAGGCCTAAGATAAGGTATCCAAAACTCGGCAAAGGCTATAGAGAGTTGAAGGTGCGGGATATCCTAGCTAGATTTGGTGAGAATAGATTTACGAAGTATTTAGAAGGTGAGCATCCAATTATGTTCAGTAGCATTAAGCTACCAGAGAAACTGACTATCGCGTGCCGAAGATATGAGAACGAGAGGATGAGACTTGAACCCTATGAAGATACTACTTGGGTTAGAATAGCTTCAGAGTTGCGAATCGAGGGACCCCGCTTCTCTCCGCTTAAGAGCTTCAGAATAGTTCTGTACATCACCAGAATCACCCTAGGTGAGTCGCTGTTACTGAGGTTAGAGTATAACTGTAGATCTGTAGCAGTGGGACCTGATAGAATTGAGTGTGTAGATAAGAATGGAAGGAACATTCTTATTACGGGTGAGGAGCGTGAGAAGCTTAGCTCTTGGGTAGAGATAGACTTTGACGTAGCGATATTAGCAGAGATAAGACCATACCTTTTTGTACATCCAGTATTTGGAGAGATCCTCACATGGCTAAGAAATCTGTGCTTCAGGGCCATAGACTACTTTACACCAAAACTCAGCATATTGTTCTAGGATTGTCTCTGCAAATAACATCCCATAATGCATTATATTATGATCGAAAGCATTTAGCATCTAGTTTTAGCTGGGCTAAGGATACTTATTGCCAAAGTTAGAAAGCAGTTATTTAAAAATCAGTTAAAGCATGTGATTGTGTGTCTCCTATACTTATATTGAAACTATACCTATGAGGTAGTCACTTATTCGAGTATTTTACCCATATTCACCTTCTATGGATTATTTAGACACTATGTTCATAAGGAAACTATCATTCAAGAAATGGAAGAGGCAAGTTATTTGCTGGAAAAGAAATTTCAATTCTTACCAGAACAACATTTTATAATTTATGCGGTGAAAATGGAAGATAAAAGTATAATTTGTGATGTTGCAAAGTAAAAACATATAAAAAGAGAAAGAGATAGATAGTAGAGTAGTATAATTTATGAAAGGAGATTGAATATAAAATGGGTATGAGTAATAAAACAGAAGGCATAATTGCCATCTTAGCAGCTTTCTTTGTGTTGCTCTCAGCAATGCTTGACCCAAAAATTTCTGCAGGATTGGCTATTGTTTTCCTTGTCGTATTAGCTGCATACAAATTATATCAAAGTAAAACAAAATGAGGTAACAAAAATGGAAAAAGACAAACTCCGAAAAACTGTT
>Ga0190363_1000040_pt1 | contig 69414 bp, 73 predicted proteins | sample 48721867_MG_FD_161272 | JGI IMG/M metagenome (GOLD analysis project Ga0190363, IMG submission 161272) | Hydrothermal vent microbial mat bacterial communities from Southern Trench, Guaymas Basin, Mexico - 4872-18-6-7_MG | ecosystem: Environmental > Aquatic > Marine > Hydrothermal vents >...
AGAGACCAGTTATAAAATAATTAGGTGAAGAAGGTGGAGGATTTCCCGGTCTATAGGGAATTTATGACTGTTAATGTTTGCTCTAAAAGATTCAGAGAAAAGAGAAAATTACTGCTCTATGGTGAATGTGTACGAGACGAGTATCCAGAAATTTACCAACGCTATGCCGCTGGGAGAGTTTCCTTAGCAATATGCATGGAGAAAGAACATATGAATATGGTCGGCTTTAAACTTGCGGGATTGTTGGCCAGGATAGATCTAGAAGAAATTGTTGTTTTAACAGTTGACGGATCGCCGCACTGTATACAGTTGCATTTCACTATAGAAGAGGTTGAGAAAATTTTGGGAAAGAACTTGAATAGAAAACATTATGTGATAGAAAATGGACGAGCAGTAAGTATTTCGAAAAAAGCTGTGAAAAAGGCTAGGTATCTTTCATATATAGAGAATGTATTAAAAAAGGCTAGAGGTGATAATGTTTGAAGTTGAATCTTCCGAGAACCATAGAATGGATTAACGGCAAGGTTCGACTTATAAACCAGCTTCTCTTACCTCATGAGCTTAAATATATAGAGACTAAAGACTGGCGTCGTGTTGCAGAAGCTATAAGAAAGATGGAAATTAGAGGGGCGCCGGCAATAGGCGTCGCGGCAGCATTTTCTTTAGCTCTTTTTGTCCAAGGGCTAACGACGGTTGACATCGGTGAAGCTAAAGAGAAATTGTATAAAGCTGCAGAATACGTTAAAGAGACCAGGCCTACCGCCGTAAATCTATTCTGGGCGATAAAGAGAGTTTTGAAAGCAGCAGAGAAAGCAGTTAGCGTCAGCGACCTTAAAGAAATTGTAATTGAAGAAGCGCTGAAAATATGGAGAGAAGATGAGGAGACTAATAGGAGAATAGGAGAAATTGGGGAAAGGCTAATACCCGATGGAGGAACTGTTATAACAATCTGCAATGCAGGATCGCTAGCCACAAGCTATTATGGAACAGCTACAGCGCCTATCTACACTTCACATCTGAAAGGTAAAGATGTTAAGGTGATAGCTATGGAAACGCGTCCATATCTACAGGGGGCTAGACTTACGGCATGGGAATTGAAACAAGCCGGAATTCCCGTCAAAATAATCACAGATAACTCGATAGGAATAGTATTGATGAAGGAAAGGGTTGATGTCGCGCTTGTTGGAGCGGATAGAATAACGAGGAAGGGATACGTGGCTAATAAAATAGGCACATATCCCTTAGCTCTTGTCTGCAACGAGCTTAAGATACCATTCTACGTAGTAGCCCCTACTAGCACTATAGACCTTTCAATCGAGACTGGAGATCAAATAGTGATAGAGCAAAGAGATCCGGAGGAAGTGCTGAAGATTTTTGGGCATAGAATAGCGCCAGAAGGTGTCGATGCAATATATTACGCCTTCGACATCACGCCGCCGAAACTTATAAATGGTATAGTGACAGAAGCGAGAATACTCGAGAAGCCATTTGAGAAAAGCATTTCTCAACTCCTAACATCGCATTAATTTTACAATACTATTTTAAGCTTATTAAGCCCTGTTTAACATGTTAAATCATGGAGCATAGAAAAATAGTCAAAATTGGCGGATCCTACTATGTAAGCCTTCCAAAGAAATGGGTCGACATTCACAATCTGAAGGATTCATCGATTGTAGCCGTTGAAGCTAGAAGAGGAGTTTTAGAAATATACCCTATAAGCATGAAGACTAGAACTGAGACCGCTGAAATAGTCGCAGACGATTTTCTTCTGCAACGCCTAGTTACAGCTTACTTAGATGGTGCAGAAATCGTAGATATTCATTTCAAAGACGATCTAAACCCTGAGCTTATAGATAAGCTTGAAAAAACGCTGAGGTTGCTTGTTGGAGCCGAGATAGTGGAAGAGTCGAGAAATAGGATAGTCATACAGTGTTTCCTTAGAGAGGATTATGATATTTCATCGCTAATATATCGCGTAGACAGGATAACCGGCTCAATGTACGTAGACGCTGTAAAGGCGGTATTAAAAGAAGATGAAGAGCTAGCGCAGTCTGTGATTTCAAGGGATGACAAAGTCGATAAGCTTTTTTTCCTTATTGTGAGACTAATACGCAGTTCTCTAAAAAAAGCTGGTCTCAAATCAGGTGAAATACTAAAACTTCTGGATTACCGGTTAGCGGTGAGAAACCTAGAGAGAATAGGGGATTACAGCGAGGCTATCGCGAAATTTTCGCTTAGAGTGAGTACTCCCACACCAGAATTTTTTAAACAACTATCAGCGTCCACCAGGAGGATAGCAGAGCTACAACATGGAGTAGTTAAGAGCTTTATAAATAGGAATATATACGAGTCTAGTAAATACGAGAAAATACTGGGAAATCTCTACGACGAATTGAATAACCTCAGAAATAATGCGCTTAAAAAACGTCTACCTCCAATCACCTATCTCACCGTAGATAGAGTTATAAGAATAGTAGAAGAGCTTGAAGATATAGCAGGGTTGACAAGCGGTTAATAGAGGGAATGCAGAATAGCCCTAGCTATAAAATTCGCGACTTTCAAAGGCTCAGGTTGCCTTCCGGAAAATGTGAAATTGTTCAGCAAAGCCCTAACTTCCCATTTTTCTAAACCCAGAAACCTCACATAAACAGGGTATCGATTGCGTAGATACATTATTTCCCGCTCGCCGAGCCTACGGTAAAGCTCTAGACGTTTCTCGTAATCCTCCGGAAAGTATCTTTTAATATAATCCTCTATTCCCTCGGATTCTTCATAAGTTACGCATATGAGCGGAATTTTTGTCTCTTCGTAAACCGTGTTTAAATCGATAATGTTAAACCAGGATATTATACAACCGTTAAGCATCACGACGCTAATGTCTTTTCTATCTAGTATTCTGAAGATCTCGAGTACTCCATCAGTGGCGTCTAACCCTCCTACAGTTATGGTCGTAACCGCTATGCCGTCAATTAGCCTATCTCGTCGCATAACCACGCCTACTAAAATCGATTTTTCTCTATCTCGTCTAAAACTCTCGGCTATTCCCAAACATCTAATACCCTTCTTATGGGGAGAAACCATTCTTTCCGCCTAACAGTTACTAATGCTAAAACTAGAAAAATACGCGTTCAAAACTAGTCAATATTTCACAACTTCCCTCCATCACCAATACCATATCCTCGATCCTTACACCACCATAGCTTTCTAAATAAACCCCTGGCTCAACAGTAACCACCATACCGCTTAAGAGAGTATCCTTACTGGCCGGGTTTAACGTCGGTTGCTCGTGAATCTCAAGTCCTACTCCATGACCTAATCCATGGTTGAAATAAGCAGTTAATCCATGTTTTTTCAAAACTTCTCTAGCGGCTCTATCTACATTGGCCGCTTTTTCTCCCGACTTTATGGATTCAATCGCGGCGCGTTGAGCCTCTAAAACGGCGTTAAAAATTCTCGATTGTTTCTCCGAAGCCCTTCCATAGATGAAGGTTCTGGTCATATCGCTGCAATAGCCGTAGATCCTAGCTCCTAGATCGACTATAACTAAATCTCCTTCTTTCAATTCTCTTTTTCCGGGTTTGGCATGAGGATAGGCGGCGTTTTCCCCGAAAGCCACTATAGTATTAAAAGAACGATCAGCGTGGTTAAGCCTAAATATTTTATCAATTTCAATGGCTACTTCTTCCTCAGTCACTCCTTTCTCGAGACAGTTTGAAGCCTTCCTCATAGCCTCTTCCGCAATCTCTATAGCCTTTTTAATAGCTTTCAACTCCTCCTCGGACTTTATACTTCGTAAACTTGCTACATCTTTAGTAATATCTACTAGTTTCTCGCCTAGCGTCTTAACTAATTTATTGTATTCATCAACTTTAAGATTGGCTCTATCAACTCCTATCTTACCTCTAACTCCATACTCGTTAAGAATATTCTTCACCAAATCCCAAGTCTTCCCTATAAAAACTCTCTCATAAGGTCCTAACTCTACTTCATAAGAGTTAACACCGATAACCTCACCGTAAACAGTCTCTCTCTTAGCTCTTAAATACTCTAAACGTGGAACTATCACTACAGGCTCTAAGGCTCTAACTAAAATAGTAACCATAGCGCAATCAAATCCAGTAAAATAAAATCCATTATACGGATTAACTAAAACCGTAGCTTCTACGCCTTCAACTGATAGCTTCGAAAAAAGAGACTCCACACGTCTACGAAACACGTTTTTCACAAACATACTAAACCAAAATATCAACTCAAATATAACCTTATCCCAAATAGACAATATAAGCTCTAAAAATCTGGCTACAGTTAGATTGAATCCTATAAAATAAATCGGGACTAAGTCTTATTTAAACGTAAAGAAGTTTAGCCATTAAGGGAAACTATAGCTACATGTTTTATCGCAAACTCACCATAGCGAAACATAACAGACTTTACTATGCTAACTAAATACTTTTTCGTGTAATCTTTCTTTTGGGAATGTTAACTAGATTAGTATGCCTTCAGAGGATTTGAGAAGTTATACCTGCTTTTCTCTTATAGACAAACGGCAAGAAGCTTGTCTAGTTCTCATCGCTAGTAGGCTTTTCCGGTATTATGAGACATGCCAATAGGTAAGCGATGATAGCTGGAAAACCTACAAACATTACAGCAGCTAGTATCCATATCAATCTAATAATTGTTGGATCTACGTTAAAATATTCTCCTAAGCCTCCGCAAATACCGCAGATTATTCTATCTTTTTTAGACCTGTATAGTTTCTTAGTTTCCATCAAATGGTAAACTTTATTAGAACTTAATAAGTTATCGTTATGAACTCGATTGGTTCCAATTCTATATTAGCTTTTTCATGAATCTAGGCACAAAACATGGAATGATGATCTTTTAATATTCTCTTAAAATGCAACGTATCTTGCTGATAAAGTGTTATTGGAAAGTGAGAAATAAGAGAAAAAGATAAAGGATTTTACTCATGTGTTTCTGTTTCTTTTATCTTTGCCTCGATCTTCTCAGCAGGAACGAATCTATCCTTCAATTTTTCTAAAACGCCAGGCAGTGTCGTATATTCCATCTCAGCGCTCGGAAGTCTATGAGGCTCAAACGGTCCATGTCTTCTAACGTAATCAGTAATCTCCTGAGCCAACCTCCTAGTATAGTCGAATGCAGGATCATCGAACAAATCTCTCGGGCCTTCTAAAACGCCATTGTGTAGCTGGAAGCCGAGAGCGACAACTCTAGGCGGACCGTCAAATCTAGTACACTGAGCATCTTTAAGACTAACAGGCATCAAAGGCCCATAATGAGAACCTCTCATAAAGCCTTCAACTAAATGTGGGAATGAAAATGCCTCAAGAACTTCGCCAACTGCTGGAAGTCCGTGCTGAGCTCTTACAATTAACACTGGATCATCCTTGCCCACATATTTTCCAGCGATTAAACTCAATCTGGTCACACTGGCAACTGCGGCGATCAAATCATCTCTTTTCCTCCACACTCTCCTAATAACATACCGCTCATAAGAACCTATCAGAGCCAAAAGGTCGTAAAGTTCCTCCGGCGCATTCAAAATTACTACTTTATTTTCTAAAGTATCCATAACTTCGAACTTAAATCCATCGTGCATGCTTGGATCAATTACTAGTCCTGCGGTGTTGAATGGGTCTGCGAACATCTTGTAGAGCGGGAAGTTCCACGCTGATGGTGCAGTTTTATCAGCAGCGAATACTATAATTGGCTCGCTTTTTCTTTCTTCTATCTCCATCTCGGCTACTCCTGGTCCCATTCCTCTAACGTTTCCACTAAAGGCTTCAGCTAATAGGTCTTGTCCGGCTCCGTATAGTTTTAAGGGTTTACTTACCTTTTCAGTTATTTCGACGAAAGTATCCCAGGCTAGTTTATGTATTTCCGGGTTGCTCTCTCCTTTGGTATGAGTCATCAGCAATTGTACGTCATCGCCTACATGGAATACGTAGTAATCTATTAGCAATCCATTTTCCTTGGCTTCCTGTAGTTTCTTCTTAGCAAGTTCTAGCTGTTTAGGATGCACTGTAGAATGGCCGACCCATCCTCCAATATCAGCTTTTATTAAGGTTACGGTGACTTTCATATTTTCACCTTTGCGTGCAATGTGAGGGGAGTATATATTTCTACCTAGTGTATGTACTACTAGCTGGTAGTAACTTTAACTTATTCTGGATATTTAATGAATATATACATATAAGCGATAATTCCCGGTAAAATAATAGCTTTAATAAATACTTTATTTGCATCATTAAACTCTAAGCATAGTATTAGCGCTACGTATTTCTATGAAAAGATGTACTACTTATAGGTAGTAGTTAGGTGTAATTTTATGGAGTTAGAGGAAGGATTAATCAATTTAGGTTTTTCTCCGAGAAAGGCTAAAGTGTTAGCGGTTTTGATGGGATCTAAACCACTTAGTGTTGATGAACTAGTCGATTTGACGGGAATTTCTAGACCACACTTGTATACTATACTTAGGGAGCTGATTGGTCAGGGTTTTGTTTTGAAAGTTGAGAGTAAGCCTTCGCGGTACACGGTAACTACAGATAGAAGGATTTTTGAAGAATTAGTTGAAGATAGAATTCGCTATTTCAAAGTTTTCCTGAAGAATATCGTTAGCAAGGTTGCTAGTACAAAGATTAGAGGGACATTTTATTTTGCTGATGGTTTCTCGTTAAAAAGAGAATTTGAGAGAATTCTAGAGGCTTGCAGGATTAGGATTTGGGTTTACGTGCCTAGTTTCTCGCTGCTGAATAAGAGAGCAATAAGAATGTTTGGTCATGCTGCAGGACTAGGAATTGATGTAAGAATTGCCACTAGTGACGAAGTATTTATCAATTCACCTACTGGACCGCCAAGTTATATTAGATATATAGAGCCAGTGAGGCCCATGCTTTTAGGGATATTAGATTCAAACGCTGTTTTCGGCTATATGGTCAAGATGAAGGTTGTAGGCGGTTTCATATCCAATGAGAAAGATGTTTTGAAAGATTATGTTATAATGTTTGAACACATATGGATAGACGACTACGCCGAAACTTTGTACAGAGTTAAGGCTAGAGTCCTTAAACCCTACTAAAACTTATGGAGTCGTAAATTCCCATTCATCCAACTCAGTCGCTATATCGGTTAGTATTTTCCTAGCTAGATTCTCAGGTATACTCAAGAATAGCTTGGCTAAATGCTTACAGAGTTGCATCGAGTTACAGCGTTTTTCCCAGTCTGCACAATCGTGGAGAATTTTTCTATTCTTTAGGTCTATAGTTACGATGTAGTTTTTAATTTTTGCTTCTATTTTTTCCTCTTCAAGTTTGTATATTTTAAGCTGCGAATTTGGGATTTCTTTCCCTCTTTCTAGACGTTTTTTATTCAAAAAAAGCAATAGTAAGTCTTCTATACTAGCTTTTTCGAAATCGAATTTTTTAGCTTTTTCTTTTACAAGTTCTATTACTTTCTTCTCAAAGTAATACTCTATCTCCTTCAGCTTTTTACGTTGTCTGCTATTAATCAAGCCGAGCAGGTTTAGCATTTGAAGAGCATTTGTAGGGGCGTAACCTCTAAAGTGATTATTGAAATAGCCAAAAACCATGCCAACATCTTCCATAATCTTCTCTACTCGAGGCTTCCATTCTTCAAGTTCTTTACGAGAATACAGGTAGTAATACCAAGGTCTTTCTCCTCTACCATGCCATCTTATATACGCGAAACCCGCCGTGATTTTGACGACGGGAGGTAGCAGCGGCTCATCTACTATAGTAAAGGCTACGTTATATTTTTCTAGGAGAGAATACGTTTTATCACAAAGCCACGACTCATGCCTAAACTCTATTGCAAACCTGTATTTCTCTGTAGGGAGCATGTTTAGAAAATCTTCGAAATAGGGAATGTCTTCTCGAGCTATAGGCGGAAGTTGAATTAGAAAAGCGCCGAGAACTCTCTTACTTTTCAGAGGGTGCATTATTTCTAAGAAGTGTTTTAGATTATTTTCGACTCCAAGAGAAGGATTAAGCCGTTTTTTATGAGTTATTTCCTTAGGTATCTTAGCCGAAAAACGGAAGCCGGGTGGAGCTACACTCGCCAATCCTTTGATAAAATTAATGGAGGGATAAGAATAGAAAGTAGAGTTTACCTCAACAGTATTAAAGATTTCAGCATATTGTGAGAACATATGCTTTTCGCTTGTGTAGAACGGTCCTATCCAATCATCGTAGTCCCAACCAGACGTTCCTATGTATATCCTAGAGAAGAGCATAGCCGCCCCTCAAGTCCTCTTCTCTAAGCATAGTCAGTATCAGCGGGATATTCTTAGTCAGAAGGCCATTAATTAAAAATTCTTCGGAAGACAACCTACGTATCAGCGGTTCTTCCTGTTCCAAAAGGGGAAAGATATCCTCTAAAAGTCTGTTATAGGGACCTGTAAAAAAGAGATTCACGGCATATCGTAGCAACACACTTAATTCCGTGTCGACGCCTATGTCTATGAATACAGGTTTTCTCTTAGATATAAACACTCTAGCCAGTTTTTCTATATCAGATACGTGGAATGAACGGATGTTTGTAAGGAATATATAACGGTAACCCGGCTTTAAGAGGTAATATAGAGCTGCAAGGAAAGCAGGAGGTCCTTCATACTTAGAAATGTCCAGTATTAAATACTTGTATAGACTTAGCTCATTTTCTTCAATGGTCAATATATCACTTAGCGAATCTAAGAAATCTATAAACATATCCGTGTCCTTTCTTAGCGATAATTCCATTAAAATTCTTCTCAACGATGATTTTCTATGCTTCCTATGGATGCCATCAAAAAGTGTGAGTAAAGGCTCGGGCCATCCGTAAATAGCGAAAAAATCTCTATTAAGCATGGAAAGAGGAAGCTTTAGATCTTCACCGAGTTTAAGTACTCTAAATCTCTCTCTCACGACTTTATTCAGATTTTTAATGAAATTTCCAGTAGTATCTAGTACTGCTACTTTATATTCTTTTAGACAGAGAATAGTGGCTAGCATGCCTAGCAATGCGTCGGATCGTATTCCCGCTACCACATTTAACGTCCAAAGATCTCTAGGAGAAATTTTAAAAACATCCTCGTTAGCTCTTTCGCGACCTAGAGGGAGATTTTCTCGCCAACTATCGAGAGCTAGCACGTTGCTAGCCTTTACTTTTTTTATTAACATTGGAGTAGATGGAAACCATCCACTCCACTCTTTATATATACGGTGTTCTCCTCCTAACCCCTCTAATCTAATTTTAGCTACAATTTCTCTTCCTTTCTCTCCCGCCAATATAAGTTCGGAATCCTGTTCAATATCTACTACCTGTACTATGACGCTTCTATCTTCTTCTGAAATCTCTATGAGTTCGCCAAATTCAAACTTTTCCTCTAAATCACAATATAGCCTTACCTCGTCTCCCCGCTTAGATTTAACCTGCATTTTCCCGCCTCAAGCATGAGTTCAGCAAAGGAGGAGAAGCCTCATCCTATCGGTCTGGGACAGTCTCATCACCAGCAGATATATACTAATTTTGCGATATATTTCTTAACGATGAAATTCTATTAAGGCAACATTTAATAATTATTTTCTACTCATAGGGTTTGGGCATTAGAATGGCATTTACCAAACTTGTAGTGTACGAAACTCCAAAGCTTAAAGAACCGATATTAGTACAAGGATTGCCAGGCTTAGGATTAGTTGGTAAATTAGCGGTGGATTACATAATCGAGGAGCTTAAACTGCCTAAAATAGCGGAACTTTACTCATCTCATTTATTATTACCTCAAGGAAACGCCGGAATATTCATAGAGATAGATGGCACTTTTAACCTGCCAAGGTACGAATTTTATCTATATAAAGGCGAAGAACACGATGTTATATTTCTGGCCGGAAACACTCAACCAGTTGCATGGGGTCAGTACGAAGTCGCGGAGAAGGTTCTAGAGTATTTTGAGAAGATGGGGGGCAAAACGGTTATAGCCGTATGTGGGACGACGGCAGCGGGAGAAGAGAGTAGAGTATTCTGCACAGCTGACGATCCTGAAACTCTAGAATACCTTAAAAAAATGGGATTCAAAGTTTCGTCCAGCGGCTCTGTAACTGGGGCCTGTGGAGTACTGCCCGGGCTCGCTAAAGTAAAGGGCTTTAAAACATTCATCCTAATGGGTTCTGTCCAAAGGACATACGTGGACCCTGAAGCCGCTAGAGAAGTAGTTAAAGCGTTAGTAGAGATTTTGAAAATAAAGATTAGCCTAGAAGATTTGGATAAAATGATAAAAGATTTCAGAAAAAAAGAAGAGGAAATGGTTAAACTTAGAGAGCTTTGGGAGAGAGTAGAAGAAAGGAGGAGAAGAGAACCTGAACAACCTTGGTACGTATAACTGGCTCTACGAACTCCTTTTCTACCTAAACAGCTTCTTCTGTCATCAAATACCTTCAAGATCCCTCTTTATAGCTGGTCTTCAACTACCTTTATGTTCACGTTGTACGGCGTTAAACCTAGGGCTTTTTATAGGCTATCTATGGCTCTTCTCCAGGTATAAAGCCGGGAAATTTTACTATAACCTATTTGTTATACTAGCTTTTTTAGCTCCTATGGCTATAGACGGCTTAACTCAACTTCTAGGATTTAGAGAGAGTACAAATGAAGTTAGGATTATAACTGGAGCCTTGGCGGGAATAGCAATAGCAAATGCTATAGGCTACGTAATCTTTGAATTAAAGAATATTAACTATGAAAGAACAGGGATGAAGAATTGCCTTTTAACATATTTACTCGGAGCTTTTACTATCTTAATTCTCTTAAAAGCTGCCGTTAAATTTGGCGATATTCTAATCTACTACTTTCTTTCGATAGTCTTAACATCACTCGCTATCTTAAATAATGTTCTAATTCCCATCTATATAGTCTATTTGTTGATTAGATATTTAGCTAAGCGCTAATTTGAATAATTATAGAAATAAAAGCTTACGGTGTAAAAGTGCCTATTGACAGTTCACATATACTGAAAACTCTAGGCTATGACTTCTATACAATCAGCGAAGAGGGAGAAGAGCCCGAGTTAGTTGATATTACCTTTAAAGACTTAGTTCCAGAGTTTGCAAAAGCTGACGGTCATGCAAAAGTAGTCGCCGAAAGAAGGCTTTATAAGCATCAATATAGAGCTTATAAAGCTTTACTAAACAGTAAAAACGTAATACTTAGGTCAGGAACCGGATCCGGAAAAACAGAGGCATGGCTAATTTACGCTATTAAAAAAGGAGCTAAAACGTTAGTTCTCTACCCTACACTAGCCCTGGCCAACGATCAAATTAATAGGATTAGAAATTATGCTCAAGCAGTTGGAATTCCAGTCGATGCTATAGATGCTAAGAGGAGAGAAGAATTTTATAAAAGAGGAATCAGAGGAAGTAGGCTTAGAGAGTACATAGGGAGTCTTCACATATTGATAACAAATCCCGCCTTCTTGCTTATGGATCTCAAACGGTATGCTGTAGGGAGTAGAGGCACAGTATTGTCCAAGGCTATACCGAAAATCCAATTATTGGTGATAGATGAGTTGGATTTTTATTCTCCAAGAGAAATCGCCTTGCTTTTATCTATGATTAAAATTTTAAAATCTCTCTCGCCGGAGAGCTTTCAAATAGCTATCTTAACTGCGACATTGGGTAATCCCGAAGAGTTAGGTGCTTTTTTGACGAAAATAAATGGAAGAGAAACAGCGGTGGTTTATGGAAAAGCTTTTAAAGTGTCTAACAAGACCTTCCTGATACTGGGGAAAAATCTTAGACGAGTATGGAATACCATAAGAAAATACAAGGAAGTTGTAGCTTCTGTGTCGGAGATAGGTAAAGATATACTTGATTCGCTGGAAGATTTTGAAGCTTTTAAGGAGAATATCTATAAGGTACTAGAGGTATTAGAGGCTCTAGGATTAGAAGTTCCCAAGGTAGAGCTTGAACCAACCGAGATTCTCGAAAAGTACTTAAACGATGAGGGAGTAACGCTCATCTTTACAAGGAGTATCGCTAAAGCTGAGGAGCTCGCCAGAAAGTTGAAATATAGGCTATCTCCGGATTTCGCTGATAAGATAGCGACTCACCATCACTTAGTTTCCAAAGCTTTGAGAGAGACCATCGAGCAAGGTGCTAGAGAAGGTCGCATTAAACTTATTTTCACTCCCAGAACGTTGGCTCAGGGAATCGATATAGGAACAGTCATACGGATAGTCCATGTAGGCTTGCCAGAGGATGTTAGAGAATATCATCAACGAGAGGGGAGAAAGGGTAGGAGAAGAGATATAAGCTTTACTGAATCCATAATCTTCCCCCTATTGAGATGGGATAGAGAACTCCTGACGCGTGGAGTATCCGTTTTTAAATCATGGCTTGAACTACCGCTAGAACACGTGGTCGTAAACCCGGATAACAAATACTCTCTACTCTTCGAATCTCTCTTTAAGTTCGTATCTCCTCTTCTAAGAAAATCTCTTTCTAAAGATGAGTATAAATTCCTAGAGAAGCTGGGTCTAGTAAGAGAAGGTGAATTAACTAGGAGAGGGAAAAACGCGTGGATTAACTTGAATTTTTATGAATTTTCGCCGCCCTATGGAATTAAAAGGATAAAAGTGAAATATGGAGAGGAGAGCTACTTGGAGGATATATCGTTCTGTGATTTGGTCGAGAAGTTTCAACCCGGTTGTATAGATTATACTGAAGATGCTATAGTGACTCAGCATAAGCTTGGAGGCAAATCGGGAAGAGTAGTCACAGCAGTGGTCGAAGAGCCTTTAAGCGAACGTGTCATCTGGAGCAACGACACTCTAGCCTATGCTTATGAAGAATACAGGAAGGCGAAGTACAAGTGGGGGGAAGAGCCGGGCATTTTTAAAGATTATATCGCCGGGAGACTGCATTCGGAGGTTATATGTGTTGTACATCCTCCTTTAAGAGGTTTCGGCATATACACTAAGATACCGAATAGAGTACAGTGGATATTGAGAGGTAGGAAAAGTAGGCTAGTTCCTGTAAACGGTAAAACCTTAGTGATGAGAAACTTAAAAGTTATCGAAGTTCCAACAGGGACTTATGGAAAATATAACGACTATACATATGGTTTATCAGTCGAACTGGAGCCGGACGAGGATCTCAAATGGTTGCGGATAGGCCTAGCCTTGGTAATGGTGGTCCTTAGAGTCGAGTATCGAATAGCCTTCGAGACGATAATGTATGATCTAGCCAAAGTAGGCGAGAAGAAGCTAATGATATTTCACGAACCCGAGAGCGCTGGGCTTCTCGAAAAGATAGATTGGCTTGAAGTAATGAAGAAAATTGAAGATTTTATTCCAAATGATTTAACGGAGGTTCTATTACAGGTAGTAGACGAAGACGCTCATCTAGAGTTTATAGCAAGCGGGTTGAGGTGGGATATAGCTAAACAGGCGGCTCTTAAAGCTCTAAGCTACCTGTTGCTCAGGGAGAAAATCGCTCTGAAAATCAAAGATAGGGAAATCTATGTTCCCAGACCTTCGAGAGCTTTAAAAATAGCTGCAATAGATGTTATAAGCCTGCCGCTGGACGAGGAAGGACGGGTAGCTCTTATAGTAGTTGGATTATACGATGGAGAGGAGTTCGTTATACGTGAATCATTTAAAGAGTTCTATATTGTCGGAAGGGAGATCGGGGAAATAGAGGATAAGATAAGAGAACTCTTGAATAAGGATTTTATCATAGGAGTTTATGGATTCGATGATCTGTTACGCATCATCTCCGAGAGTGAGTTGACGTCGCTTGCCGCCTTGCTGATAGGATTAAAACACATGAATAAGATTGTAGATGTCAAAGAAGAAGCTGTGAGGAAATTTGGAGTAGAGAAACTTCCACTAGAAGAAGTGGAGAACGCGTTAGGATGGGAGAGGACTATGCACCTTCAGGATATTAGAATGGAGTGGGAGAATACTCGCAGATATATACGAGATAAGCCTTACTCGAAGTGGATATACTCGTCACGATATCTTCAAAGGAAAATCGGCAAATACATAGAGGAGAATCTCGAGACTATATATAAGCTCTATTTAGTTTTAAACAATCTCTGACGCATACAGAGCTTTACATTTTTATGCGTTAACTGGCTATATTCTACGTGTGGAAGTTATTCTCCTTCAATCCCAACAAGTGGTTCGAGCCAAAAACATGTAGCCTGTGTGGCGCTAAATCTAAGACTATATCAGAGGTCATAGGAGTTTGTGTATATTGCCTCAGGAATAGGACAGAAGAAGCTTTGAAAATAGCGGAGAAAGTTCATATTAAAAGCAAGAAACAGTATGGTCTTCCCCCTTCTCCGCCGAGAGACCCTGAAGGAGTTGCATGTAAGAACTGTGCCAATGAATGTTCCATACCGCTAGGCGGCATAGGTTTTTGCGGATTAGTGGAAAACATCGATGGAAAGTTGAAGTGGAGGGTTGGACTGCCTTTTGAGGCGGTAGTTGACTGGTACTATGACCCGCTACCAACCAATTGCGTAGCGGGAGATTGGTGTCCAGCTACAACAGGATTAGGATATCCTAAGTACACGGTAGCACCGAAGGGAGAGCGCGGATACTATAACTTGGCAGTCTTCTATGGAGCTTGCAACCTTGATTGTATATTCTGCCAAAACTGGCATTACCGCGATAACACCCGCAGACTTTCTCCAGTGAAAAGCTATGAAGAGCTTGTCAAGGCAGCGGATGAGAGAGTGACGTGTATATGTTTTTTTGGAGGAGATCCCACTCCTCAGCTTTCAAATGCGATTCTGGTAGCCAGAAAATCGTTAGAGAGGGCTAAAAGTGAAAAAAGGATATTGAGGATATGCTGGGAAACTAACGGACTTATGAATAAGAAATTGTTATCTCAGGTAGTGAAGTTATCTCTAGAGAGCGGTGGTATAGTAAAATTCGACATTAAAGCATGGTCCTATTCCGTCTATAAAGCCTTAACGGGCGTGTCAAATGATAAACTTTTCGAAAACATCAAGTATGTAGTTAGCTTTATGGATGAAAGACCTGAAATCCCCCTATTTATGGCCAGCACTCTCCTAGTGCCGGGTTATGTAGACGAGTATGAAGTTAGGATGATCGCCAGATTTTTGGCAAAATTAAACCCTATAATACCGTATAGATTACTGGCTTTTCACCCCGACTATATGCTGAGCGATCTCCCGCCGACGAGTAAGAATCACGCTAAAAGAGCTCTAGAAGCTGCGCGAGAAGAAGGTTTAGAGAATGTCTCCATAGGCAATGTGTGGCTTCTTGGTGATTATTACTGAATAACATTTTATTATGCCTATGTCCAATTATTGTCGTTGGTGGGTATATGTCTATCAGAATTAAAAAGGACCTACTCAACAAAGTGGTTATAGATGCTAAAGGGAGAAAAATAGGGAATGTGACTGATGTGGAATTAGATTCAGAGAGTATGGTGGCTAAAGTATTGATAGTAAAAAGTTCTATTAAAGAAGAAACTAGCAGGCTAGGAAGGATACTGAGTAAAATGAAAGGCAAGGAGGAGATAGCGATTCCTGTGGACTATATTCAGGCGATTAGTGATTATGTAGTGCTTAAACTCAAACTTGAAGATGTAATTTCTAAACTTTAGGGGGTAAACGTGGATAGTGAAATCATAGGAATATTTGATCGTGTTATTAGAGAAAATAGGAAATTGTTGACCGTGTACGAAGCGAAACTTGCGATAAGCTTTTATGGCCTGTCAGTTACAGAGATGGGTTTAGCCAGAGATTTGGATGAAGCTTTGGAAATTGCCCATAAAATAGGTTTTCCAGTAGTTTTGAAAATAGTTTCTCCCGACATAGTACACAAAACGGATGTAGGCGGCGTAATATTGAACATAAAAAATGAAGAAGAGCTAGAGAAAGCGTACCAAAAAATGATGAAGGTTGTCAAGGGTAATGTTCCAAATGCTAGAATTGACGGAATTTTAGTAGAGGAAATGTTAAAACCAAGCGTCGAGGTCATAATTGGAGGTATGCGAGACAGACAGTTCGGCCCAGTAGTAATATTTGGATTAGGAGGAATATTCGTCGAGGTTTTCAAGGATATATCTTATGGAATAGCTCCTCTTGTAAGAGAGGAAGCATTGGATATGATAAAAAACACGAGAGCCTATAAAATACTTAAAGGGTACAGAGGGAAAGGACCCTATGATGTCGATGCTATAGCTGATTTAATGGTTAAGACTTCTAATTTCATATGGACGTTTAGAGAATATATCGCAGAAATGGACTTGAACCCTGTCTTTGTCTATGAAAAAGGGGTAAAAATCGCGGATGCCAGAATTGTATGCGAAAGGGAAAATAGGCTATAGCTTAATCTCTACCTTTATTTCATAGGGAGTATCAATCCCTTTAAGGGAGCTTATAAGCCCAAATATCACGTTTCTAAATATCGACGAGGTAAATGAGTTTAATTTTACTTCACTTCCATTAACAATAAGCTTTACTTCAGGAGTAATGTAAAGACAGTCTTTGACGCCAGCTTGACCTCTTAAAATGGCTATGGCTAATTCTGTACAGTTTCCGTATTTACATCTACCGCAATTAAGTCCTGCCGGAGGCGCAAAGGCTTTCTTCTCCACTAAATCAATAATAGCTTCAATATTGCGAACTACGGGTATACCGTTTATCTCTTTTACCTCTTCAGCAAGCTTGCCAGTAAAGGCTATAACCAACGGATCTAACAAGTCATTAGCCTCCTCTAGATCTCTTACTACGGCGATTTTTACTCCATAAAACTCAGTTTTAAAACCTTCGAGCACTACAAAGTCAAATTTTGAAAGCTTCCATAGCGCTTTCCAAAGCTCTGTCTTTACTGGCTTTACTTCCAAGGTTTCGCTATCTGAGATGGCTATCGTTAAATCTGATCCTGCTTTTACATGACGCCATGTATCTTTATCCGCAAGGTCAATACGTTTTTTACCATGAACATGTTTTATCGTGGCAACACTATAACTTCTACTTTTTAATTCCTTAACAATATGTTCAATTAACGCTGTTTTCCCGGATTTGCTAAAACCTATTACCGCAAAAGCCTTCATTATCCATCGTGATAATTGTAAAAAGCGAGCTATATATAATATCCAGGCATTGCGCTGATATATTTATCTTCTCTAGTACGTTCAAAAATATTGTCAATTAATTTAAACTAGGAAGTAAAGATTGGTTTACTAAAATCATTAATTACTTTTTAAAATATGAGGTTAATGTAAAATTATAAAAAGCTTTTAATGAATTATTTCCTAAAATGTTTAAAAGAAAAGTAAAAGCAGTATCATTTGATTTAGATGGTACGATTTTACGATTGAACCCTCCTGACATTATTATAAGAAAGTTTCTCGAAAATTATGGAATATTAAAAGACCTAGAGGAAATAACTAGGGTTCTCAACGCTCTAACAAATCGTATGGAAGAACTTAAACGTTTAGATGTCAAGAGTTATTATATCAATCTTAATAGAATGATCCTGGAAGCTTTAGGTATTCGTGAAAAAACCTATGAGCTGGCAGTTTTAATGTACAGGGACTGGTTTAGATTTGCCGATGCCGAACTTTACGAAGATGTAATACAGGTTCTTGAATATCTTTTCCGTAAAAACTTTAAAATTGGAATCATAAGCGATAATTTTAGCGATGAGGTTTGGAAGATTATAAGAGAACATGGAATTGATATGTATTTTTCAACTATAGTTACACCCGATATTACTGGTTGTTTTAAGCCGAATCCTGGAATATATAAAGAGTTTGAGCGTAAGATCGGAGTACGAGGGAGTTATATAATGCATGTAGGCGATGATTTGAAACGGGATTATTTTGGAGCTTTAAATGCCGGTTTCAATGCGGTCTTATTAGATAGGGCAAAGAGAGAACTTACAGGTATAAATAAAATCCAAAGTCTATACGAGTTAATTAATTTACTAGAGGTGGCAAGTCTTTGAGTGAAGAAACGAGATGGATTATTCGCAAGAAACATTTCCTAGAACGCCTAGAGCTCGAGTATAAAATAGGTCGTGTCGACGCAGATATCAAACCTCTTCTTGATGTGATAAATAGTTTTAATGAATACTATACTACGAGTAGCTGTAGCGGGAGAATTCAAATAACGCTGAACAGACTTCCCGGCGATAAACAAAATATCATTACAGTTGCTAAATGGCATAGAGAAGTAAAGGTAGAAGAAGTTCTATCAGTTGTAAACGAGCTTAAAGAATCAGCTACTGAGTATTCTTGGTTTAGTGTGCAACCCCCGATATTTCACGTAGTAGCTAGAGATGTGGAAGCGGCTTTAAATATATTAAATTTAGCTAGACATTGCGGTTTCAAACACAGCGGGATTCAGAGCGTCAAAAAATTCAGAGTAGTTGTTGAAATAACTGGAAGTGAAAGAATAGAAGTTCCCCTATTTTTAGAAGGAGTTCTAATAGTGAAACTCGAACATCTGCCAGTTTTAGTGAAAATCGCCAATGAGTTACTATTGAAAAGCAAAGAGAAAATGCGCAGATTGCAAGAGATGCTTTTAAAAGAGCGGTTTAATTAACGTAAGTGCTAGAGCAATGCTGAGGGTTTTATCCAAACATTTTCCTCTCTATACGTAGATTTTGGATGTTCGTCGTAGCCTAATGTTGCTGGTTTAGAGAGTTTATGGAAAATCACCTGTACTATTCTCATGCCAGGATAAAGCTTTACTTCGCTGGAGTTTTGGGAAAATACTTCTAATACAAGAGGTTTAGGGTGAATCATCCCGGAACCCGGACTAACTAACCCGGCCGCGTGGACGACTATTCCAAGTCTAGCAATACTGCTTCTTCCTTCGAGAGTAGCAGCTAAGTTCTTGCTAACACCTATCTTTTCTCTAGTCATGGCTAAAATGAACTGTTTCGGTTTAAGAACGAACGGTTTTCCATTAGTTTTAACGACATGTATGTTTTTTCCTAGAGTTTTAGGGTCTGCTGGATCTATGACACCGCCTTCTTTAAATACTACGAATTCGTCTGCAAGAGTTAAATCCACTGAGCATGGACCGACGTTTTCACGTGAAAATGGGTCGATTATTATCTCCCCTTTCTTCACGGCTTCCAATATTTCCTCATCTGAAAGTATCATATGTATCTACCTGGTATTTCAAAAGTTTAAAATATTTAAATTCCTCCCTGATTGAGGAAGGAGATGGCATTAGATAAATGGTTAACTGGCGAAGATAAGGTCTTTGTATTCGACATAGATGGAGTCCTAATTGATGTAGGTGAAAAAGTAAAAGCTGTATTGAAAGAGTTAAAACTTAACGAAAATCTTGATCCGAGAAAATTAGATGTGGTGAATAGGCAAAAGTTTTGGAGACTTTTCTCTCCGAGAAGTATGCCAGATACGATAAGCCCAGGATCATAGGAATTGAACTCCTGAAGGATAGACTGAACAAGGGTAAGGTAGTGATTGTTACAGGAAGACCGGAGACTCTTAAACAGCTAACTTTGGAAGAATTGTTGAAGTGGAATATTCCTATACATAAACTGACTTTTATTTTTAGGAGGAAGAGGGATAGGCGTAGAGATGTAGATTTTAAAATAGAAGCAATTGCTAATCTCGGAAATGTAGTTGAGGTTCATGATGATGCTGAAGAATTTTTGAAGAAAGTAAAAGAAATATTCCCCAAAATCAAACTGTATCTTCATTTTGATGATAAATTCATTGAATACTAAATAAATTTGCAATTCAAAACATCATGTCACGTATATTAAAGTAGAAAATCGAGGTTTTTTCCATGAAATAATTAATTATTAATATTACATACGAAGACTTAACCATAATTGGTGGATTATGTGGCTTGCGGCATAATAGGAGTCACCGCGAGGAAAAGTCAAGGATCTCCTTCACGGATCGCTGAAATCGTTAAAAAAGGTCTAGAAAAACTAGAATATAGAGGTTACGACAGCGTAGGAGTTGCGGCAATATACGATAATAGGATATTAGTGCGCAAGGGCAAGGGGAAAATAAGCGAGGTTAATAGAAGAATAAAACTAGATAGAGTATTGGGTTGGACTGTCATCGGTCATACTCGGTGGGCTACACATGGCGCGCCTAGCGATATAAATGCTCATCCTCATACGGATTGTAGTGGTAAAATAGCCGTAGTCCACAATGGTATAATACAAAACTACGTAGAGTTAAAGAAAGAGCTTACGGCAAAAGGGCATAGATTTCAAAGTGAAACAGATACAGAAGTACTGGCTCATCTCATAGAAGAATACCTTAAGAAGGGAAACGAAGTTTTCCATGCTTTTAAAAAAGCTTTAAAAAGGATTAAAGGTAGCTACGCTTTTGGAGTTATAGCTGTGGATGAGCCTGACAAAATATTCTTTGCACGCAAAGATTCGCCGCTGGTAATAGGTATTGGTAGAGACATGAATTTCATCGCATCTGATATACCAGCATTTCTAGAGTATACGAGAGATGTCATAATAGTTTACGATGAGGAGTTAGGCTATATAACTCCCGACAGTGTCTACCTAGAGGATGAAAATGGTATTCCTGTCAATGTTAAAATGAGAATTAGAAAAATAGATTGGACGCCCGACATGGCTAAGAAGGAAGGATATCCTCATTTCATGATAAAGGAAATACACGAGCAACCCAGAGCCTTAAGGGATACCCTTAGAGGCTTAGACGAGAGCGTTGGAGAAGCGTCTAAGCTTATCTTAGAAGCTAGAAAGGTATATTTTGTCGCGGCAGGTACTAGTTATCATGCTTGTCTAGTTGGAGATTACCTGTTGAATATCTTGGCAGGGATTCCATCTTTCTCCATAATCTCTAGTGAATATAAGAAATATAGAAGGTCAATTGGAGAAGGAGACGTAGTAATCGCAGTTTCTCAGAGCGGGGAAACTATAGATACATTAATGGCTATCAGAGTTTTTAAGAAAAATGGAGCTAAAATAATATCAGTGTCTAACGTGGTAGATAGCGCGATACCTAGAGAAAGTAATTACACAATATACACTAGAGCGGGACCTGAGATCGGAGTAGCGGCTACTAAAACTTTTACTACACAACTTTTAGTTCTATCATGGCTTTCTCTATCTGTTGCCGAAAAAGGAGGCAAATTAACCGAGAATGAGGCTAGAAAGATGAGAGATAGTTTAAGAAAAGCTCCATTACTAGTATCAGACATATTAGCTCGGTATGAAGGAGTAACAAAAAAGCTTGGAGAAGAATTAATGAACAGTAGAAGCGCGTTTTATCTAGGTAGAGGAATAGGGCTACCTATAGCGATGGAGGGAGCTTTAAAACTTAAGGAGATAGCCTATATTCACGCTGAAGCTTATCCAGCGGGTGAAAGTAAGCATGGGCCTATAGCGCTTGTCGAGCCCGGTTTTCCTGTGGTATTCTTAATTTTCGAAGATGAATGGAAAAGGCATATGCTGGGTAACATTGAGGAGATGAAAGCCAGAGGAGCTTACGCTATAGGGATAATTCCAGAAGAATCGGAATTCATAGAGGAGAGATTAGATAAAGCCATAGTAGTTCCTAAACTAAAGCCTATTGTAGGAACCATAGTTTACTCCGTTCCTCTTCAGCTAATAGCCTATTATGCCGCTGTCGCTAGAGGTTACGATCCAGATAAACCTCGTAATTTAGCAAAAACGGTTACGGTGGAGTAGATGAAAGGTTTGGTTTTAGCTGGCGGGAAAGGCTTAAATATGCAACCTCTTTCAAAGGATTTTCCTAAAGTCCTTTTAAGAGTTGCTGGAAAACCAGTTATAGATTACGTCCTTGAAGGCTTAATCTCGACTGGAATCGACGATTTAATAGTGGTAGTCTCCGACGAACAAGTTGAAGAACACATAATTAGAAAATGGGGTATGTATGCTAGCGTAATCTATCAAGCGAATGAAGGATTAGAGGCAGCTATGCTGTCAGCATCGGACTATTTCAAAAATCATAAGTTTTTCTTTCTAGCTTACGGAGATATAATAGCTCCGCGAGACTTCTATAAGTTAGTTTTAAATACTTACGTTAATGCCGGAGAACATCCAGTACTTTCTACAGTCCCAGTAGTAGATGTGGAAAGTTATGGAATAGCGATCGTAGATGGCAACATTATAGCAGATGTTTCACACGAACCTTCTAAGTTGATCAAAAAGTCGTCGTATGCCTTAGCTGGAGCTTATATACTACCGGCGGAACTTTTTAACTATTTAGAAAGCGATTTTACCCTTCCCGATGCTCTATCATCAATAGTTAAGAAGGAGAAAGCGTTCGTGGCCCATTGGACGGGCTATTGGGTCGACATAGGGTATCCCTGGGATATAATAGCCGCAAACTGCTATGTTCTAGGAGATCTAAAACGCTCCATTATAAGCTCTAAGGCTCAAATAGCCTCTACTGCAGTTATTGAAGGCCCTGTAATAATAGAAGAAAACGCCGTGGTAGATCACAACGCCGTGATCAAAGGCCCGGTCTACATCGGCAGAGGAGCTTTCATAGGCATGAATGCTTTTATTCGTAAATATACCAGTGTAGAAGAAAGAGCCGTAGTCGGAGCATTTTCTGAAATAAAGCGTTCAAGTCTTCAAGTCGAATCATCGGCCGGTTCTTATAGCTTAATTGTGGATAGTGTTCTTGGATTTAGAGCAGTAATCGAGCCGAGGGTAACTGTATTAAGTGCTTTATCTGAGGAAAAACGGATACTAAGGGAGTTGCCGCTACAAGGTATTATTAAAAAGAAGAGAAAGCTAGGAGTGTTCATGGGTCCCGAATCCCGGGTGAAAGCCGGGTCTGTAATCCAACCTTTCACGCTGATAGATGCCAGATCGGCTTTTCCCTAATCTTAGAAATAAATATTAAGAGTCGAGACTTAACTGATTGGGGGATACTAATTGATAGCTCATAGACTTTTACATCCTCAAATGGTTGTACTAGTAACTTCAGCTCTTCCCGAGGAAAAATATAATGTCATGACAGCGGCTTGGTGTATGCCTGCTTCTTTTAACCCGCCTCTAGCAGTAGTCAGCATATCTCCGCTAAGATATACTCATGAGATAATTTCCAAAACTGGCGAATTTGTAATCAATATTCCGGGTGTAGAATTACTGGACGTGGTTAAATATTGTGGATCAGTTTCAGGGAGGAATGTGGACAAATTTGAGAAGACAGGCATAACTCCTATTAGAGGGAAAAAAGTTAAGGCGCCAATTATAAAGGAATGTATTGCCGCACTCGAATGTATAGTAGAGAGATCTGTAAATGCTGGCGATCATACTCTTTTTATAGGCAGGATTGCGGACTATTGGACGAGAGAAGGAGTTTTTAAAGATGCTTATACAATGCGGTTTAGACCACTTTTACATCTCGGAGGAGAGAGATACTGCACCATACAAGAAATTTAGTTAAACAAGGCAAAAAAATCGAGAATAAAATTTAGGCTTTACCTAAGAACCTGTATACCGTGGTTCCGCAGTGGGGACAGACGCCTTTAACAGCTTTTCTATTGTTTTTCAAAGTTACAACCTTAGCATCTTTTATAGTTACTTTCTTTCGGCATTTTACGCAGAAGCCTTCATAAGTTTCCACTTTATTCACCTCCGAATACTTCATACTACTATGTAATATAAAAACATTGCGCATGAAACTTTCTTCATAATATTACCTAAAAAATAGAACTTTTCGCTTATAAGCTTCGGAACAATGATACATTTTTTCTAACTTTTAAAACTCTTCGTAAACTTAAACACAGTTAATGTCTCCCAAGGGGTTCTTTTCTCCTTTATCTTGGCAAACATCCACTGTCCTCTTTTAATTTCTGAGAATAACCAGTCTATACGTCCTAAAGTTGAATAGGCAATTAAAATCATTCCAGTATCCCTTAATACACGGCGAGCATCTGTAAAAAACTTTCTAATCATATCGAGGCTTCCAAATAGTGCTTTTTCTAAATTATTCTTGGGTTTTCCTTCTAAATATGGAGGATTGAAGATTATGAGCGAAAATGCTCTATTTCTAAAGGCAGAAGTTAGGTCGCATACAACAACGTCACAGAAGACCCATAGCGAGTTTCTCTTTAAGTTTTTCAATGCACAACGAGCAGCGTATATGCTTATGTCACTAGCTATCGTGAAACATGCTCTTTCCGCTACCATAAGAGCTAAAAACCCGCTGCCTGTTCCTAAATCCAAAACTAAGTCGCTGGACTTTACATGGACAATTGCGGCATTGGCTAAAAGTTCTGAAGAGAATGTATAGAAAGGACTGAATACTTCTTTACAAACTTCTATTTTTAAATTATCCACCTTGAAAATTTTGCCGGATAGTATGAAATGAAGGATCTTTAATAACAACACTGTAATTTGAACCTTTACTTTTTTGACGATATATAAGCTTTTCACAAAATATCCTTTTAAAAATCTTCTTTATAATTTTTCTTAACAGAATTAAAAAGGTTTATTAATCTGGAAGATGTGTTAAGAAGGGATGGTTTCGATAAGAAAAGGCGTTATATTGTTTATGTTAATATTATTACTAGCTACTTTCTTGAGTGAAGCCGCACCTTATCAAGGGAAGGTTAACGTAAGGGGAAAACTTGTTGACAAGAAAGGAAATCCTATACCTAATGCCACTATAGAAGTATACCGTGGAGATACTTTAATTCTGAGGATAAAGACAAAGGCTAACGGAGATTTTAGTTTCTATGTCGAGCGAGAAATTATACTTATCAAGATCTTAGCTAGAGGTTATGAGCTTAAAGAAATTAGGATTGATCTATCTCTATCCAAGGCAGTTACATATAGACTTGAAGACATAAAGCTCGATTATGGACTTAAAGTTACTCCTAGTGGGAATAAATTTAAGACCAAACAAGGGGAAATTCTTAATATTCCAGTAAAGATAGTCAATAATGGTTATGAAGAAGAAACCTGTCTCGTGGAATTCGAGACTCCTGAAGGATGGAGGGCAGAATTAACGACTAATGAAGGATTGCGTGTAGAAGGCTTTTCTATACTTCCTGGAGATACAAATTTTTACAATTTAGTAGTTTATGTTCCTAAAACCGCTAAAGGTCATTATAAGATAAAATTGATTCTTTTAGGGATATTTACGCATGAGATCCCTATTGATATAAGCGTTGAAGAGAAAGACTGGAAGCTTATAGAGGCAGAGTATATCGATGCTATAGCTCTAAAAGCTAGTGAGGTAATTTTCAACTTTAAAGTAATTAACAACCTCGGAGAAAGCGCTATACTAAAACTTCTAGCAGAGGCTCCTGAAGGTTGGCGTGTTGAGATTAGAGACAAAGATTATAGACCCTTCTCTGTAGTTTTCTTAGAACCTGGACAGTCTATAGAAGCTATTCTTAGGATAAAAATTCCTTCCGAGGCAAGCTATGGAAAAGAAATCGTAACTCTTAAAGTGTGTGGTTTAGGAGTGTGTTCCGCTATCAACTTTACGATAAATATTGTAGAAGGGTACGATGATATCCAAGTATCAGTAGCGACTCCTTTTGCCAGCGCATATGCTGGCAGTACTGCTAAGTTTAAAGTTAAAATTAGAAATGAAGGGTTATCTGGTACAGTAGTTTCATTCGAATTACAGGGACTGCCTGAGACGTATATGTATACAATAAGGGATAAAAACGGCAATATAATAGGGCAAATATACTTAGAAAGCGGTGAAGAAGAAGAGATAGAACTAAGTATTCCAGTCCCTATAGGCGCAGAACCCGGCTTTATACGTTTCACTTTAACTGCTAAAGGTGAAACGAGCGAGGCTAAGAGCGAACTGGGGATAAATGTTCTAGGAAAATACGAGCTGAAGATATTGACCGAGAATTTCTACATAGAAGCTACTGCTGGGTCTAAGGAGAAATTCTACTTAAATGTCAAGAATACAGGCTATAATGCAATAAGCAATATTAAAGTATCTATTATTAGCGTACCTAGAAATATAGAAGTCGGGATTGATCCTAAAGAAATTCCAGTCTTAATGCCAGGTGAAACCGGGCGTTTTGTACTGACTATAAGTGTAAGCCCGGAGGCTACAGCTGGCGATTACTTTGTAGAATTTAGTGTTGAAGCAGAAGATATTTCAATCATTCGATTATTAAGAATAAGTGTTAGACAGCGAGGCGAAATCGCCTATATAGGGCTTATAATGATAGTTCTAGTCATAATTGTGCTGGCCTTCTTCTACAGAAGATACGGGCGGAGGTGATAGAAATTTATGCTATAGAGACGTATAAATTAACAAAAATTTATAAAAATAACATCATAGCTGTGGATAACGTCAACTTAAAAGTTCCTAAGGGAGTCATATTTGGACTTTTTGGTCATAATGGAGCCGGTAAAACAACCTTAATCTCTATGCTTATAAGTTTAATACTTCCAACTAAGGGCTCAGGAAAAGTATTAGGTTATGATATAGTTAGAGAATCTATTGAGATACGGAGAAAAGTCGGTCTGCTTCCCGAAGGCTTTGGCTTTTATGACGATCTCACAGCGAGGGAAAACCTGCTATACTTAGCCGAGCTGGACGGAATTCGGCAAGAAGAAGCTGTGGAGAGGATTGAAGAAGTTCTTGAACTGGTCGGTTTAAAAGATGCCATAAATAAAAAAGTTAAAGAATATTCCAGAGGAATGAAACAAAGACTAGGTTTGGCTCAGGCACTGCTTAAAGACCCGGAGCTACTATTACTGGATGAGCCTACTGCGGGCTTAGATCCGGCTGGCGCAGAGGATTTCAGGAGGTTAATGTATAGACTTGCTAAAGAGGGGAAAACGGTATTCATAAGCACGCACCTATTACAGGAAGTTGGGATTATCTGTACTCACGCTGCGATACTATACAAAGGGCGTATACTGGTTCAAGGGTCTTTTGAAGAGATAGCAGGTATCGTGAAAAAAGAAGCTGGTAGAATCTTCACTATAACTTTGGGTTCGCCAACTCATGTTAGAAAGGTTTTAAGTATAATAGCGGAAAGCAGGGAAAAGCTGGGGGTATTAGATTTAAAAGAGGAATTTGATAAACTTATAATTGCTGTAAAAGATGTTGAAAATGTAGATGCGGTTATAGATTTCGTAAATAAAACAGGTTTCAGAGTAAAGACTTATGAAGAATATCCTTCTTCATGGCTTGACATATTCTCTTATTATCACGATAAGGTGAGGAAAGGATGAGGAGAATCTTGGCTATAGCAGAAAGAGAATTCGCCGATAATATGAGGAGTCGGCGATTGATAATAATAGTTGCAATACTCTTCTTCTACTTCACCGCTATATACTTTCTTGTCCTAAGGAATGCCGCTGAGAACTTGCTGGCGTCGCTAATAACTTCTCTCGTGGGCTCCATACAGTTCGTCGCTAGCATATTAGGGTTAGTCATAGGCTACGACGTTATAGCCGGAGATAGGGAGAAAGGCATCCTGAAGCTTATTCTAGCAAGGCCTGTTTACAGGGAGGATGTAATTAACGGAAAAGCGCTAGGAGCCGTAATGTCTATAATTCTAGTATTGTTCAGTGCGTTCTATCTAATGCTCGGAATGGCTATTTCGTTAACTGGAGTGGTGGTATCTTTTCAGGATATTATGAGAGCTACGGTATCTCTGTTTTTCATAACGCTGTACGCCTTGGCGTACTATTCCATAGCACAGTTTTTCTCGGTTTTCTCCGATAAAGCGTCTAAAAGCTTGATATTATCGCTGGCTGTCTGGTTCCTCTTTACGATAATACTTCCGATAATAGCCGTTTTTGTGGCTTTTGCTCTCTTAGGGCCAATACCAACGGGAGCGGAGCCTGAAATAGCTAGAGAATATTTTAGAAAAATGACCGAAATTAGCAGTATGGTGACTTCGATTACTCCTGAACTACATATAAACTCCATAATTGGAGCCCTAAACTCGGTTTACAGAGCGGAGATGTACACATCAGGAGTAGAGGTAAGGGTAGAAGGTTCCGGAAATCAAACGGAAGTTATATCAGAGATTATCGGTGAGATTGAGGTGTATCCGAATATCTTCGATGCTCTTGCAGCATCGTGGGTAAACATAGTCGCGCTTATAGCTTATGTAGCCGTATTTTACATAGCCAGCTACGTAGCATTTGTAGCGAAGAAAATTGAAAAATAATCCTTTTTATCCTTTAAGCACTTTTAAATAGAGGGACAATGTTAAGCCTGCTAGATCTAGTAGCACTTTATATAGCTGGCGTCCAAGCAGTCTTCCAGCCATGCATCTATCCCATGATACCGGTTTTCCTCACCTATGTGATGGGGGTTAAGAGTAGTAAGGCTTGGAGAAGCATATCCATGCTCTTTTTCGTATTGGGTCTATATCTTAGTTTCGCGCTTTATGGTATCGCGGCGGTTTTTGCGGCTAATTTTGTATCCAAATACCTATTACTTACAATCGATGTTGCAACGCTTTACACAAGTGTGCTTATATACGCTTTAGGTCTAACTATGTTTACTCCTCTCAGGGAATTATACACTAGAGCGTGGATCCCGAGATTTAAAATGAAAAAGGGGCTACCTGATTCCTTTATTTTAGGATTTCTTATGTCCATCATAGCGGCACCATGTGCTGGAAGTGGTATCTTAATGGCGTTAATGATAATTTTTAAGAGTTCTACATATCAAGCTTTAAACGTGCTTTTAGCACTAACGGGCATGGGTATTTTCTCGCTAGGGCTAGCGACACCTCTAATACTCTTAAGCGTACTTGCAGGGAAAATGAGGAAAGTCTACAGCAGGCTATCTAGGAGTTTTATAGTAAAGCATGGAGAAGAGATTTTAGGCTTAGTGCTCGTATCTTTCAGTTTTATATCTGTCGTAAGCTTAGGAATCGAATCTTTAATTTACGCTTTTCTTGATAAAATCTTGGGAGTGACAGCGTTTTTCTCAGCGATAATATTATTATACATGACGGCGACATCAGCGAAGGCTTATAAATTCCTGAAAAATGGAATTTTTCTACTGCTTAGCGGAGGGTTTATAATGCTTTCAATAGATGAAGCTCTTTTTGCCCTTAATCATCTGGAAGTTTTCGACTACTATGAGTATTCAGAATTTTTCCCACTACTGAGAATAATAAGCTACCTATTGACGTCAGTCGGTTTTGCACCAATCCTTTCTGTAAATAGGGCATTTATACTCATCTTAACCATTGGTGCCATGAAGAACCTTGAGATGGGGTTATTGGCGTTAAACATTGTATTTTTAGTATGGAATAAAATTAAAGGAGCGATAAAAATATATCCTCTATTACTATTTTACTCCCTACTAGCCATAATTACCCTGCTAGAAAACATATATCCAGAGCTATATCTTTTAAAGGCGTTTATAGGCTTTATATTATTACCCATGTTATTTCAATCAAGGAACGCTCTCAGAAATCTCGAAATTATTTTATATAGCCAATCTCGCTAAAGAATCTCTTAAAAGCTTTAACTTTGGCATCATCTATGTTTGCTCTATACTTAGTGATTCCATTATACTCGACTTTATCAACCATGTTTAATGATATTAAAACACTTAAAGCAGCGTCTATGTGTTTAATTCCGGAGTACTTCTTGATAGCATACTTTGTCAATTCCTGTTCCAGATTTTCAAGGAGAACTCTAAGGATCTTAAAAGTGTTCGGCTTATCCAATAAAAGATCCAGGAAATGCACTACACACACCATAGAATTTAGAGTTAATGTTTTTAATATGAACTTCGACGAGTACTCTGTGAAATTCATAAACTGTCCAGAATGCGGTAGAAAAATACCCAAAGAAAACTTCTGCATATACTGTGGTATAAGATTAGAAAATAACGCTATTTGGATCGATAATTCCTCCAAAGCTGAATTTAAAGATAATTATAAAAAGTGTCCTCGATGCGGTGAAGTCGTCAAAAAAGAGGCTCATTACTGCTGGTACTGTGGAATTGAACTATAGCTTTACTCTTCCCATTCTTCTTCCTGGATCTCTTCTATCATTTCTTCTCTGTCTTCTTCTCTTTCAAGCTCTTCAACTATATCCTCGGACTCGGAGAAATACTTGACTATTAGAATGTCTCCGTTTTTAACCTTAAAACCTGTATAGGGAGGAGTTATATACCATCTATCTCCCCGTCTAACAGCTAGTACTACAATGCCTCGATCCTCGTATCCAAGCTCTGAGAGAGTTTTCCCATCATCGCTTTCATCCATTTCTATGACGCTTATCCTCTCTTCTGTCTCCCAAAGAACATCTGTTATAATGGGATGAGGTTCTAATCCTCTTAATAGGGGCTCTACCATCTCGAGCGCGGCATCGGCTATATTTTCGCTTGATACGGCAATAGAAATTATATTTACCTTTTCCATTTCAGACAAGTTATTGTACATCATAACCTCAAGTTCGAAATTTCTCGATATTCTATCCATATAATCTTCTAATTCCTCTATTCTCTCGGCTATTATCTCGCTCTTGGTTAAAAGAGCTGTATAAGCCAAGTCAAGCATCAATTCTGATGTGTTTTTCAGTTGGAAAAGTCCCTCAGCAAGTCTGAAATACTCTTTTGAACTCGACGCAGGTTGTATTTTCTGAAGAGGAATATTGAAATGTTTTCGCAGGATGTTAATTGCCTTCTCGGTGCCTTCAATTAACAATACATCTCCTTCAAGTATTTCCGAGTCTTCTTCCGGTTCTATTATCCACCTTCTCCCTCTCCTAATAGCCATTATATTTAAGACAATGCCTAGACTATCCATTAAATCTCTTATCTTGACTTTTCGTATATTTTCAGGCACTACAATTTTCGCTACCGTGGACTCTTTAGGGAAAAGGTCTTTAACAGTCAAAGGAGGTAAACCTGTCTTCGACAACACTATTCTTGCTATGTCCGCCGCTGCATCGGAAACTTTGTTAGAGGCCGTAGCTAACCTATGAATGCTAACTATCTTCTCGGCGTCGCGTACGCTTCTCGTGGCAAGAGAAGCCTGCATAGTTAACAGGAGTTCTAGGTAGTCTATCCTCTTCTCTAGTTCGTATACTTCGAGAGCTAAATCGATATCGTTATAGAGAACTGAGAGATATGCTAAATCGACCATTAACGTAGATAAATTTTTCATTTCTTTCAATAATTCTTTCACAGGAATTGGTTGATACTCAACTTCGTACTCTGAGACTATCTTTTTATTCAATCTATTTACCACCGTTAGAATAAAATACTATTTTCAAGATAAGCTTTACTACAGCGATAAACTCCTAGTAACCACGAGAATTGAAACAGTTTCTACTAAATCCGCGACACTGCTTTGAATGGGATTAATAAAATTATCCGGGTCTAAGCCTTTTCTATGCGTAATATAAGCTGTGAGAAAAACTATCGGAGTCATTACGATGAATCCTAAAATATGGGCAAGATATGAGAGCGTGAAGAATTCAAATGGAGTGAGGGTTTTCACAATGTACGAGGCTATAAAGGATAATACACCGTGAAAGGCTATACTAGCTATCTGTAGTCCTAAGATGTTTTGGCTAAATCTTTTAAACGAGTAAGTAGAAAAATCGAATTCCCCTGTAGATATTCGTGTAGTCAGCATGGAACCTATTATGGATGTTGAGCCTCCGAGAACACTTAGCATCACAGGATATAACACGGCTATTTTAGCTATCTCTCTGGCTCTGAAAAGCTCGCTTAGAATAAATCCAGTACCGAGTTCTATCGTCACGCCTATTAGCAAGGCTAATCCTCCTTCTTTAAGAGTTGTTAGAAAAACCGTTTTTTCTCTATGATAGAGCATGTAGAATCCAAGAGTCGAGAAGAGAGCCATAAACAATATCGTTAATACTACGAAGAATGTCGTATTCCATAAGATTACGGCTTTCGCTATCTCTACGAACACTAAGGACATCACTATATCGTTTAAAACTGATGAAGTTGGATAAAGCAGGATATCTGGATCCAGTTTTCTCTTAAAAACTTGAAAAGCTACGAGAGATATAAAAAGCAGAGAAAATGGAGATACGGTAGCTATTGTCGTGTATATCACTACATAGACCTCTACTGATACATAAAGCGAGGATATAAAAAATAGGATGGAGATTATCACAGCACTGAAGGACGCCAGTATAAGCATTGTAGAGACAAGACTGTAAAAATACCATGTATTTCTTCGAAGATTACTCTCTATAGATCCCAGGTGTAACCCTGTGCTAGTCCTAGCCGAAAAAATTCCGGTCAATATTCCTCTAGTTCCCAAGATTTGAGGATAGACTCTAAAAATCCAAGAATGAGTTTTTAATTGTTCAAACGCGGAGGAGATAGAGAGGCCAGCTAGCAGATTGCCTATATTAACGAATAATGCTAGTGCTGATTGTTTAGCTGTGAAATATGCCTCGTCTACTTCCTCCAAAATGTTTATCATTTTCTCTAGCGTTTGTACCGCTTTGATGGGCACTAGTTTCATGTTTCCACCATGGCGGAGCGGTATTTACAAACCAGGGTGTCATAAATTAAAATATTTCTAGCATATGTAGAATATTGGTGTTAATTAATGAGAATTGTCAGAGCGCATGTATATATCTCGGGGATAGTGCAAGGAGTCTTTTTCAGAGCTAGTACTCTAAGAGTTGCTAAACAACTTGGATTAAAGGGTTTTGTAAGAAACCTGCCCGATGGTAGAGTTGAGGCAGTTTTCGAGGGAGAAGAAGAAAATGTGAAAAAGGCTATTGAATGGTGTAAAAGAGGGCCTCCACTAGCTAGAGTGGATAAAGTAGAGGTTATATGGGAAGAACCAAAAGGAGAATTTGAGAATTTTCACATACGCTGGTAAAACTTAAAGATTCGAATATTTCCTTTCTATATATGTATTTCATTTTATACTTCAAAAATTACGGAGAAATACCGTTATTTATTAAGAATAGCGATTTCTCTCAAAAAATTGCTGAAGTTGTTCCAATCAGATCAAAAGCATTACGATGGAAAGAGGAATACTACTTCGAAATTCCAATCGATTTTAAAGGCATAGAAAATTTACATGTAAGCATGGGAGATGTAACCTACTGGCATCCTGGCAAGGCTCTATGCCTCTTTTATGGTGTGAGTCAACCCTACTCATCCGTGTCCATTATAGGAGAGATAGTAGGACCATTGTACTTGTTAAAGGAAATAGAAGAAGATGAGGTAGAAATATTGCTAGACAAGGAAACTAAGAAGGAAGATGATTTAATAAAAAATCTTAGAGACAAGAATTTCAAAGCAGCAAGAAGGAAGTGGTTAGAATATTCCTCAATCGCTGTAACGATCGAGTTGACCAAGGAAACATCTAGAAGAGTAGGATTTGATATTTATGAAGAAGAATTTGGATACGCTATTGAGTCAGATGGAATAATAGTATACGATGGATCATATACTGGCCAAGCCATAGTACATATTTTGAGAACCTTTAAGAACAGCTTAGAGAGGTTATTTGATGCTGAAGTACTTAAAAGAATAAGAGTTGATATAAATGAGGATAATTACGTTTGCTTATCCAGCTTTACTGAGGAAAGAAAAGAATTACCAGTTCTACTGAAGACCATGGCGTCATTATACGTTTATCTACTGGATTATTTAGTGGGGTCTAGCTTGTGAGGCTACGATTTAAATGGATATTAGAGAAGAGAATAGCGATTTCCTCAATACCTAGGTTGATTAAAGATATTGAAGTATGGAAAGAGGAAGGAGTAAAAGCAGTATTAATCCTCGTTGAAGATCATGAACTTTACCATTTTGGAGGAACTAAAAATTACCTCGAACTTCTGAAAAGAAAGAATTTCGACGTATATCACCTACCGATAAGAGATTTTGACATCCCGACAATAGATCAGTGTTTAAACGCGGTAAAGTGGGTGGATGAAAAACTCGATGAGAAAAAACCTGTAGTAATACATTGCTATGGAGGACTTGGGAGGAGCGGCACTATAGCAGCTTGCGTACTCGTTTATAGGTACGGTTTTCGACCTGAAACTGCTATACAGGTCATTAGGAATATCATGCCAAGAAGTTTAGAGTCTCCTCGGCAAACATTTTTCGTTTATGAATTCTATGATAGCCTTAGAAATGAGAGTTATTCGTCGTTTTGCTGAAGAGCTCGACGTAACATCTTCATTTTTCGGCTTAAATAATTTATGTATACATTGTCTGATGTAAGTAGGGTTCTTGCCTCTCTTAGATTCAAAAGCTTTACAAGCTTGTCTTTATACACTCCCTTGGAAAACATCATGCCTCTTTCTCTAACTTCTACGTTTATAATGCCATCATCCTCTAATTTTTCTAAAACTTTTTCAAGCATTTTTTCAGTAGGCAAATAATCCATGACATGACCATGGATTTTCATTATATCCGGTATTATTTCGCTCATCCATAGCACGCCATTAAAAATCGTTAATACTCTTATCACATCGAGCTGCAATTTTCCAAATTCATCTTCTTTCGTTTTCAATTTTTCGATTTTTTCCTTTAAATTCATGAAGACTACCATAGTTATATCGTGAAGCGAAGCTATAAACCTTAGCATTTCCTGATCGGCAATAATATTTATGTTCGCCTTTCAGCAACATTTATCCCAATAGGTGAAAGCATGAAGAAAACTTCAAGAATTCCAGGCTTTTATAAGCTCACTATAGATGAGCGTTTAAAAAAAGTCGTCGAATTTGCCAATTTAACAGATGAAGAAGTAAATTTACTTAAGAAAGTTGGAAACTTGGATCTAAGCATCGCCGATAGAATGATTGAAAATGTTATAGGCACTATGGCTTACCCCTTTGCAGTCGCCGTAAACTTTCTAATAAACGGTAAAGACTATTTAGTCCCCATGGTTTTAGAAGAGCCCTCTGTAGTAGCAGCTGCGAGCAACGCGGCAAGATTCATGAGGAGAGATGGGGGAATACACGTCGAAAGTACAGGACCAATAATGATCGGTCAAGTACAAGTCGTAGGTGTAAAAGACCCTTGGTATCAGAGAATGGCAATACTTGAGCATAAAGAGGAGATATTAGAAATAGCTAATGAACAAGATCCAATCCTAGTAAGATTAGGCGGAGGAGCTAAAGATCTCGAAGTGAGAGTTATCGACTCGCCAATAGGACCGATGGTTATTGTACATCTAATAGTGGACGTAAAAGACGCTATGGGAGCGAATGTTGTTAACACGATGGCAGAGGCCGTAGCACCAACTATAGAAAGGATAACAGGTGGAAAAGTATACCTCAGAATAGTTTCCAACTTAGCTGATAAGAGGCTTGTAAGAGCTAGAGTTAAAATCTATAAAGAGGATATTGGAGGAGAGGAAGTCGTGGATGGAATAGTTGCCGCCTGGGCTTTTGCCGCTGCTGACCCATATAGAGCTGCTACTCATAATAAGGGAATTATGAATGGAGTTATAGCAGTAGCCTTGGCAACTGCGCAAGATCATAGAGCTATAGAAGCTGGGGCTCATGCATATGCTGCTCGTAATGGGCGCTATGAGCCTCTCTCTAAGTGGGAGAAGGATAAAGATGGAAATCTTGTAGGAACTCTTGAAATGCCTATGGCGGTAGGTATTGTAGGAGGAGCTACTAAAGCCCATCCGGTAGCTAGGGTAGCTCTTAAAATACTCGGAGTAAAGTCTGCGGATGAGCTAGCTAAAGTTATGGGAGCAGTTGGCTTAGCTCAAAACTTTGCTGCATTGAGAGCATTGGCAACTGAAGGTATTCAGAGAGGACATATGAGACTTCACGCTAGAAATATCGCTATTTCCGTAGGTGCTAAGGGGGAATTAATAGATAAAATAGTGGAGATTATGGTTAGGGAAGGAAAGATAAACTATGATAGAGCTAAGGAACTCCTAGAAGAGCTGAGTAGAAAGAGTAAGTAAAGTGGGAATTAATCTTTAAACCAGCTTCTAAACGTAGTGTTATTAATCAAAATTTTACTTCTTTTATTCCCTCTAATTCGAAATACAGTATTTCAGCTTTGTCGAATTTCAGATATTTTACTCCATCTTCTTCTGCAATATTGTAGGAAAGCACAATTTTAGTAGGGGCCTCAGAAATGCCAGCTCTATTAAGAAAATCGACTAACTTTGAGGCTATATTTTTCCATTCAGATATGCTCTTCTCCTTGTCGATTCCCTTTTCTTTACTTAGTCTACCTACAACGGCATAAAATGCTCTTCTTAGGTTATACATAGCACTTCTCGCGCTGGGAGAAATGGGTGTTTGTATGGTGTTCTCTCGACCTACTATGTCAATAACTCTTATAGTATCTCGTATTCCTCTTACTAATCTTTGTAAATACATACGAGAACCTTCAGGCACTGTACCTTCTTCGATGCCGGATTCAATAGTTTTAATTAGTTCATTTAAAGCCTCTAGAATATCCTCCATACTATCCCCTTTAATATTTACTCCAATAATCTAAATAAATTTTTCAATCAGTGAATTTAGGAGCAAAATCTTTTCTTAAGTTGTGGAATGCCCCCTTCGAAGCTGTAGACCCTGAAGCCTTTCTCTCTGAGATCTTTAGCGAGCTCAAAGCTTATCTCTCCTGATTCGCAATATAAAATAATAACTTTTTCTTTTGGAATAGAATCTAAAGCGATATCTTCTATATAAACGGCGTTTTCAGGATGCCAAGCATTGTATTCTTTACGACTCCTCACGTCTACTAGTATAGCTTCATCTGGGATAAAATTTATAACAACGTTTTCTCGTGGTAGGAAATCTACCGGCTTAATCTTGTAAACTTCGTATATTTCTCTTTCATTAACGACTTTTATTATTAAGTCAGGGGAGATTTTTTCCTCTTCCTTCTTTACCTCTTCGAGACGTGCCCGTGTCGCTGCGCGTCCTCTCACAATTGCACAGTATTCTCTTACCTTGGAAGATTCTTCATAAGTCCCTATTTTCCTAGCCAAATCCATAATCTCTTGTTTGTCAAAACCTATTAAAGGACGTAGAACTGGCATTTTTAGTATTTCTTCTTCTACAGTTAGATTCCAGAGCGTTTGGGAAGATACCTGTCCTAAACTCTCGCCTGTAACTAGTGCACTGGCTTTTACCTCCTCAGCAATGCTCTGAGCAGCTCTATACATGAATCTGCGAAGAATGACTTGCTTAAGAGGAGACTTTACTTTCTTCATAATTTGAGCGACTAAAGGCCTGAAATCGACTATATGAACTTTTGGAGAATATCCACTACACCAGTTTTCGACTAATACTTTAAGCACTCGCATAGCCCTATAAACAGCATCGACTCCGCCTAAATTAAAGTAGACAAAATCTAAGGCAACGCCTCTCTTCCAAGCGAACCATGAGGCTACAGGCGAGTCAAATCCGCCGGAAAAAAGTGATATAGCCTTACCGTTAACGCCTATAGGGAGACCTCCAGGACCAGGAATTATACGGTTATACAGGTATGCATTTTGGTCTCTTATCTCAACAAAAACTTCAACTTCCGGATTTTTTAAATCTACACCTTTTGAGTATTTATAAAGCCGAGCCCCTATAATACGAGCAGCATCCATTGAAGTAAACTGATGCTTTCCTGCTCGTTTTACTCTTACAGCGAAAGTACGCCCAATCACTAAATCTTTAAATTCTCGTTCGACTTTTTCGGCTAAATCATCTAGCTTCTCGAAAATAACATGTTTTATCGGAGAGAAACTATAAATTCCGAAAACTCTTTTCAGAATGTCCTCTAACTCCTCAGGCCCTTCTATAAATAATCTTGCCTGTCCACGGGTAATTTTAATATTTTTAACATTCTTCTTCCTAGTCATATCAACTATATTTCTAACTAACCTTCGCTCAAAACTAGCCCTGGTTCGCTCTGACTTTAAAACAATTTCACCGCTAAATCTTACTAAGTAGTACTTTATCATTCCTCGTCTTACAAAACAATGAGCACTTATAAAATAACTGCTACTCTAAGCCATACAGGAGCTTAATATTGTCTACAAGTATTTTGTCGGCGAGAGTCTCCGATAAATACCCATTGCTTATAAGGCGATTAAATGTTCTGTAAATGGACCAAGGAGCGATAACTGCTCCAGGTCTTTTAGGATCATCGAGGTAATCGCTTTCTACAACAAAAGATGAGCTATATTTTAATGCTTTTATCAAATCTCGGCTTCTAGCGGGAACCGAGGCGTATAAGCCTTTTTCAACGGCTTTACTCACATATTCGCTTTTTATATGGTGTAAAACCACTTTTTTAGCGCCGTATTTCTTAATGCGAGCATATACATCCTCAATAGTTTCTTCGCAAGTCTCTTCTAGATGTAAGTGTACAATACAGTCGAGTTCCGAAGCTAGCTCTAAAACTTTATCTAAAATTTGATTACACCACTCTAGAATATCGATAGACACGGGCCAATGCGGCCTTCCTGCCTCTCCCAAACCAGCAGCTTTTCCTTCGCTAACATATGATGCTGCTATTTCATATGCTCTCAATATAACAGTGTAAGCTTTTTCAGGCTTAACTCCTCTCTCTACTAGTGCCGTAAATTCTGCTGGATGAGGACCTAAAATAACGGCTACCTGTAAATTTTCTTTTTTTAATAAATCCGCTGATCTAAGAGTAAGCTCGTATAATTTTCTGTAGTCTGCAGGTCCGGATATTCTAATATCGTAACTCCACGAAAGCAAGTTAACTAATCCGAGAAACCAACCATTAGCTTTCTTAAACTTCTTAGCCACTTCCCTAGGACCAATTCCCTTAACAGGATTCACATGACAATGAGCATCTCCGACTTTCATGTCAACGCAAAATTACAGGCTTAATAATATTTTTTCTGCTATTAACGCTATATAAAACTAGAAGATTTCGTATAAACATGGAAAGAAAAATATATACGAATATATACTTTTTAAGCATGGAAAAACGTAGGATTATTAGGTTAGGAAAATCGAGTTATGTAGTATCATTACCTAAAGATTAGGCTTTAAGATTTAATTTAAAAGAAGGAGACTGGGTTTTTCTTGAAACAAAAGAGAAAGAATTGAGAATTTTCCCCTATGAGCCAGAAATTAGTAGTGGAGATAAGGAATATAAAATAGACATGTACAATATCAAAGAAACGTTTTTAGCAAATCTAATCAGAGCACTCTACAAAGCTGGTTATAACAGAATAATCCTCTCCTCTAGCAAGATAATCTCACCCCGGCTAATCAATATTATTAAAGAGACTATAGGAAGTCTTCCCGGAACGGAGATCGCCTATCAAAGACCTAGAGAGATAGTGTTGGAAATACGCACTGAGAACATTGAGTTAAGAGAGCTTATACATAAGGGTTTTTCACTTGTATCTGGAGCTATGGAGTATGTCTCGGCTTTGATTGAAGAAGCTAGTATTGAATATCTCGAGAATTTAAAATTCATCCAGGAAAGTTTTCACGGGATACGAGCATTAACAGTGAGATTATCAAATGGAGGAAATTGCAGGTATATTCTAGTGACCTTATATTCTCTCGAAAAAATACTAGAGGCTATCGTTAAGATCGCTATCTTGACGAGTTTCAATTTTAAGAGCGATCTGAAAAATGTGAAGAGAAGTCTAAGGAATTTATTTGCTATTTTTCAGAGGGTTAAAAATACATACCTAGAAGCTAATATTGAACAGGCTAAGGAGGTTATTGACGAGATATCGAAAAACGATTTTCTAGGAAAATGGATGATAGAAGACGAGTTTACGAGAATTCTTGATTCTCATTTTAAAGATATAGTATCCTCCTGTACACTAATACTGGAATGTATCATCATAGATAGTATTCTACGATACTAGATTTTAATTAGTTTAGAAAAATCCTCAATAACTACTACTCTCCCACTATACGATTTTTTCAATTCTTCAATTAGCGGAGATCGGCGTCGCGTATTTAGATGGGTCAGTATAAGCTTTCCAAATACTATAGAGGCTAAGATATTCTCCACCTTACTTTTTTCTCTACTATAAAAGTTAAGTGATAAAGTGATTGCATAAATCCTTTTTATAGGTATTTTGGAAAAACCGTCTCCTGTAAAGAATAACGATCTTCCCCACCCTTCGATTAGATACATAAAATTTGCCTCATCTCCCTCTATAGTTGTAACTTTGAAATTTCCTATTTCAAATGTATTTTTCTCTTTTAATTCTCTTACCGTTGTGAGGAACAATGATTTTTCTAATATAAATTCACGTATTTTTCTCGGTGCATAAATTTTAGCAGCATAATGTAACTGTAATTTCTCGAGAAGTTTAACATCCACATAGTCCTTACTCGTAAGCAAGACAAATAGCGGCCTTGGGACTATTTCTAAACTGGATACAATCCTCTCAACTAAGGATTCTTGACGAGTTTTCTTCCCATTGAAGTATAAGGTTGTTGGATCTAAAACGATAGAAGTAGAGCGAGTTGCTACTACAAAACCTGAATATCCTAATCTTCCTACATAGAATCCTTTAAGCGAATACACACAATCATAAGCTAATTTACTTAATTAACGTATCGCCGTGCTTCGAGAGTAGGCGTAGCTTCTTAACTTCAAACTTATATAGAGTTGCTCCAAATAACACCATAGATGAAGCGATTAATAATAATTGTAACACTGCTTCTAGTTTTTTCTCAGCATTTTTATGTACTAAGTGCTAATAATAATAGACTTGTATACATAGAGCTAAAAGGTATTATAGATAAAGGAACTGCTGATTATGTTGATAGGAGTTTACGAATAGCCGAACCTAACCCGGTAATTTTAATGCTAGACACTCAAGGTGGTTATTTATCACCACTAGGTGACATAGTTAGAGCATTTAAAGAATATCCAGGAATGCTAATAGTTTGGATTCCTTCGGGCGGTAAAGCGGGCTCTGCAGGAGTTTTCATAGCATTAGCCGCCGACAAGCTATATGTTTCAAAGAGTGCTGTAATAGGAGCTGCCCAACCAAGACCAGCTGATCCTAAAGTAGTAAATTTTACGGCCGCTTGGATCAGGGCTTTAGCCGAGGACAAGTTTTCTCCTAAAGATCCTAGAGTAGCTATTGCAGAAGAATTTGTCACAAAAAATAGAGCCTTAACGGGTGAAGAAGCTCTTGAACTAGGAATTGCCGATGGAAAAGCGGAAAATCTGAAAGACATTTTGGAAAGTGAAGGACTAATTGGATACGAGATTACAGAGATAAAGCCTGGACTTGTAGAAGAGCTCCTTTCTATGATAGGAGATCCTATAGTCGCAACTCTCTTAATTATAATCGGAGTACTGGCTATTTACGTAGAAATAGCTATAACCGGCTTTCAAGGTCTTATAGTGGCAGGCCTTCTTCTCATAGCGGCCGGCATTTACGGTTTTGGAATGCTGGGTTTGGATGTTTTGGTGATAGCGGTTTTACTTGCTGGCTTAACATTTTTAATAGCTGAACTAGTGTATCCTGGCTTACAGGTTTTCGGAGTGCTCGGTATAATACTAATGACCGCGGCAATATACATGGCGTATTGGCAACAACCCTACATCAACTTTACAATATACTCTATCTGTATGATTTCTATACTGATATTAATTTCGGCCTTACTCGTTTATTCCGGGTTGGAGATAAGAAAGATCTTGAAAATTCCAACACCTTCTTTGAGAGAATCTTTAATCGGAAAACGCGGAATCGCGAAAACTGTGATAACGCCGCAAGGAAAAGGAGTTGTGCTCGTAGAAGGTGAAGAGTGGACAGCTTACAGCATAGAAGAAGATATACTTGAAGGCGAGGAAGTCATCGTAGTCGATATGAGGGGATTGGCCTTAGTCGTACGTAAAATCTCGGAATAAATTTAAGAACCTGTAAAAACATTAGAAAATTTGATGATAGAAATAATCTTGATTATATTTCTGCTAATACTAATTGGTGCTTTCCTTATAAGTTCTATAAGAATAGTTCCCCAATTTGAACGCTTAGTAGTGCTTAGACTAGGCAAGGTAGTCGGCGTAAAAGGTCCAGGACCAGTATTTCTAATACCAATCATCGACCAGGGTATAAAAGTAGATTTAAGAGAGAGATATATTGAAGTCGAAAGACAGACCTGCATAACCAAGGATAACGCACCGGTCGATATAGATTTTTTAGTCTACTTTAAAGTATTTGACCCTGAAAAAACCGTTATTTCAGTCTCAAACTTCGAGGGAGCTGCCACGGGAATAGCGACGACGACTCTAAGAGCAGTTGTCGGAGATTTAACATTAGACGAAGTACTGGCTCAACGAGAGAGGATAAACTCGATATTAAGGACTAAACTAGATGAAGTAACAGAAAGATGGGGAGTAAAAGTAACGGCGGTTGAAATACGGGAAATACTGCCTCCCAGAGATGTGCAAACGGCTATGATCAGGCAGATGAGCGCTGAGCGTAATAGAAGAGCTATGATCCTGGAAGCTGACGGCAAAAAAGAGTCAGCAATAAGAGTTGCCGAGGGAGAAAAACAAGCTGCTATATTGAAGGCCGAAGGAGAAAAACAGGCGGCGATATTAAAAGCTGAAGGAATAGCCATTGCATTGTCTAAGATAAACGAAGCGGCTAAAATACTAGATGAGAAAACGCTTCTTCTACAGTACTTAGAGGCGTGGAAAGACATAGCGGCAAGCCAATCTACTAAAATCATACTACCTATGGAGATCATGGAAATGATGAAGCCGTTCAGAAAGATACTAGGGCTTAGAGAAAAGGAATAATCGGTGATCCAGTGTTTAAAAGAATCCTAGGCCTCATTTTAATAACAGTTGTAGGCCTTGCTCTCTATGCATTCCTAGTGGAACCACGCTGGGTAGAAATAGTAGAGATAACTATAGAAACAGAGAAAATTCCTAAAGACTCAAAGATAAAAATTGTACAGCTCTCTGATTTACATATACACGAAATCGGGGATAGAGAAAAATACGTGCTTAAAGTAATCGAGGAAATAAATCCAGATCTTGTTGTTATAACAGGAGACTTAATAGACGATAAGAAAAATGTTGATAAACTTTATTCTTTCTTAAGGAATATCTCACATGTCAAGAGAATTTACGTGATCTTAGGGAATTGGGATCACTGGAGTGGAATTGATCTAAATGAGTATATACGCGATTTAGAGGCTTTAGGAGTAACAGTTTTAGTTAATTCAAATGATGTAATAACAGAAGATACTTTTTGTCTTAACATAGTAGGGGTTGATGATCCGCACACTGGTAGAGCTAATCTTGAAAAAGCTTTAACAGATATAAAGTCTGACTGTTACACGCTACTGTTGGCACATTCTCCAGAGATAATCGATAAAATTGCAAAAAAGAACATAGATTTAATCCTGACTGGACATACTCATGGAGGTCAGGTTATATTGCCAATTTATGGTCCATTATTCTTGCCAGTAGAGGAAAAATATAGAAAATATTCTTCCGGCTTATTTAAAATCGGAAATTCTACGCTCTATGTCAATAGAGGACTGGGAACATCTATCTTACCTGTTCGTTTTCTCTGTCGACCTGAGATAACGGTAATAAAGATAGTCGGAAAATAGTAATAGAGGTTTTATAGTTAAATTGAATATTATAACAATGGCTAGAAGATAATAGTTAATCTCATTTTATCATCTGAACTCCGACGTTTTTGAGCTTCACTTTATCAGAATTAATCGCTATCCTTCAGCTAGAACTTGGAGAAAAGCCATCGATGACGAGTTAGTTGCAGATGCTTTCGATGTTAAGCGAATATCTAGATTGTGCTTTTCGTTACATCTTTGTTTTACGGAAAATTAAGCATGCAATAACGTTATAAACACACTTCTTACCATCTGGAATGTATGGTAAGTTGTATCATATTAGCTGGCGGTAGGTCAAGCCGAATAAAGGGAATGTATAAGGCAGTATTACCGTTAGTTGACAAGCCATTAATTAAGTGGATTATCGAGTCTTTGTGGTCTGTTATAGATGAGTTTATAGTAGTCGTTCATGATAAAAATCAAAGATCTAAATTAAGTAGATATCTCCAAGATGTAGTAATCATCGAAGATGACAACTATTTCAATTTTGATAGTCCATTAATAGGCGCTTTAACAGGAGCTGTTAAAGCACGTAAAAACATAATTTTCATAACGTGTTGTGATCAACCGTTTATAACTCCAAATATTGTGTCAAAAATTGTGGATCGCTGTAAGAACTTCGAAGCCTGTGTACCAAAATGGCCGAATGGATTTTTGGAACCATTAACTGCGGCTTATAAACGTAGAGAATACATAGATGCTGTTAGAAAAAGCCTAGAAAAAGGTGAGTTAAAGTGCACGGCGCCTCTTAAGCATCTAAAAACACTTTTCCTGGACGTATATGAGTTGACTCAATCTCCTGAAATAACGTTCTATAATATCAATACTTTAGAAGACTACCATAATGCTGAAAAGATTGCGGAGAGAATGTATAGAGAATTTAAATAATTCTATTATTTTAAAACCGAAGCTCTAAGTATAAGTTGTGTGCAGAAATACATCATGTAACTATTCCCAGGTACTACTAAGGAGATATGGAGAAGAACTTCTCTTTAAGTTAAAAATTTTAAACTCCTTATATGAATTCTTAAATATATTTTAAATAATTCTTTAGCATGTAATACTTATTAAGGTTTAAATCTTTAGCCATTTAATGATTGTAATCGGATTGATAGGAAAGACGAATGTAGGCAAGACAACTTTCTTCAATGCAGCTACTCTCCTAGAAGCTGAAATCTCTAACTATCCTTTTGCTACCAAAGAACTCAATGAAGGAATTGCCTATGTTCACTTTCACTGCGTTTGTGGAGAGTTTAAGATCCAGGATAATCCTGTAAATTCTGCTTGCATTAATGGTTGGAGGTTTGTCCCAATAAAGCTTATTGATGTTCCAGGCCTGATTAAGGATGCTTGGAGAGGTAGAGGTCTAGGTAATAGATTTATCTCTGTAGCTGCGATGTCAGATGCATTAATTCACATAGTTGACGCCTCCGGGAGTATAGATGAAGAAGGAAGAATTTCTAAACCAGGGACAGGAGACCCAGTTAGAGATTTTAAAGAAATTGAACAAGAAATCGTAAATTGGTACTACCAGCTCTTGAAGAAGAACAGCAAATATATTACCAAGTGGTATAGGCAAACGGCGAGAATCGACTTATCCATATATAAAGTGCTTTCAGGGATAAAGGTATCGCTCGATGATGTAGGATCTTCACTTAAGATGGCGGGTCTTTTGGAGAAAGACTTTGACTCCTGGAATGATGAGGATTTTAGAAGATTGGCTCTCTACCTGCGGAGAAAAAAACCCACGCTAATTGTGGCAAATAAGATGGACTTACCCTTTGCAGAAGAGAATTTTAGAAGGTTAAGCGAGGAATTCAAAGAGTATATCGTAGTACCATGCTCAGCTGAAGCCGAACTAGCCTTAAGAAGAGCAGAAAAGCTGAGGTTGGTAGAATACGTGCCGGGAGAAGAGATGTTCTTTGTCAGAGATAGGAATAAGCTAACTAAAAAACAAGTATGGGCTCTCGAATATGTACAAGAGAAAATTCTGGGAAAATACTTTAGAACAGGGGTTCAACAGGCATTGGATATAACTGTATTCAAACTTTTATCTATGAATGCTGTTTATCCAGTAGCCGATGAGAAAAAGTTAACTGATGGTAAAGGTAGAGTGCTTCCGGATGTTTATCTCATGCCTCCTGGATCCACGTTACAAGACTTAGCTGCTCAAATACATACTGAAATAGCTAGAAACTTGGTCTGTGGAATCGACGCCAGGCTAGGTATTAGATTGCCTAAAGACTACAAGCTCAGACACAGGGATGTTGTAAAATTAGTTGTGGCTTTAAGGAGGAAGTAGCGTAGTTTTTAAATTAAATGAGTCTATGATAAAAGTAGACAAAGCATGAAGTCAGCAAGATTTACGGAAAGGCAGATTCAAAGATACCTTAGGGCAGGCTATAGACTAGTTGGCAGAAATACCGCCGTTGAAATCTGTAGATGGACGCGTTCCGCGCTCAAAGGAGGTAGGCTATGCTATAAGAGATGGTATGGAGTCAACAGTCATAGATGTATACAGATGACTCCTAATCTTAACTTTTGCAACTTCGCTTGTAGCTTCTGCTGGCGTATACACGAAGAAGGAAGATTTAAATCAACTCCTGAATGGGATGAACCGTCTGAAATAGTGGACGGTATTATACGTGTTCAGAGAGAACTTTTAATAGGATATAAGGGGAATCCGAAAGTTCCTAGAGAGCGTTTTCTTGAGGCTATGTTTCCGAGACATGTAGCTATAAGCTTAGATGGAGAACCGACCATGTACCCGTATTTGTCAAAGCTTATAACCGAAATAAAGGAGAGAGACATGACCGCGTTCCTGGTAACTAACGGCTCTATACCAGCTAGGTTAAAGGAATTACTTATGGAGAACGCCGAGCCTACAAACCTCTATATAAGTGTCTACGGTCCGAATAAAGAAGTTTTCATTAAGACAAGCAAGCCTTTGATACCGAACGCCTGGGAGAATGTCTTAGAAAGCTTAGACTTGATGGATGAGTTTGACTGTAGGACGGTCTTTAGGATAACGCTGGTTAAGGGGCTTAATATGGTAGAGCCTGAAGGCTACGCTAAATTAATATCATATGCAAACCCTAAATTTGTAGAATTGAAAGGCTATACATGGGTTGGAGAAAGCCAGAAAAGACTGCCTAAAGAGGCTATGCCTAGGATGGAAGAGATTATAGATTTCGCGGCGGAGATTTCCAGGCTTACTGGTTACAAGATCAAAGTTATGGATGAGAAAAGCCGAGTAGTAATGTTAGTTAAAAATGAAGAAGTTTGGAATTGGAATTTAAAGCTCGTAAAAGAACAGAGAAAGATCGAGACTAAAGCAGATACTGCGTGGAGAGATAAGATAAAAGATTTTAGATTAAAGAAGATACAGTTTGAATTCTAACTGTTAATATCATATAGCAAATCCTTTATTGTTACAATGTGTATGCGGATATTCTAGCCTACTATGCAAATCCTCGAGTTAAAGCGGAGATAGCAGAATATTGTAGGAATAGATGGGTCGCGGTTCACTGCGAGAGGACTGCAAAGAATGGGCGGTTCATACTGCTTAGATATTATAAAGGAAAGCCGCTTACGATTTCCAATCCTGAAGATGTGGATTTTATACTCAAAAAATTTAAAACTCTAAAACCTAGAGCGTTTTACGCTACTGCAAATCTTTACTTTAAGAACTCGTATAGGGACAATGTATTAGATTACTTCAAAAATGTATATGCACGCACGATGTTCTGGGATATCGATAGCAAACTCGAATGGTGGAGGGTAACGCTGAAAATAGCTAGGGCTATAGTTCAGCTTTTAGAAACGCATGGAGTAAGAGAATCGGTCTACTTGAAATGGTCTGGGCGTGGGTTACACGTACATCTACACGAGAAATCTATTTCAGCAAGGCTATACTCTAAGATATCGCCACTGGACTTAACGTATAGCCTAGTAGAATATATTACAATTAAATGTCAACGCAAATTAAATGAAATAAACACACGCGAAAATACTACAATTAAAGTAGAGAATCTCATGGATCCTCAAAGAATCTTCGTAGTACCTCTTAGTCTTCATCGAGTTCTCTATGTATCATGTGTAGTCTTTACTCCAGAGGATATAGATAGTTTCGATCCATCCTGGCTTAACCCTCGAAACTATAGGCATCAGCGAATATGGAAAAACTTCAAAGAGGGAGAAGCTGACGAATTAGCTTTAAAAGCCATCAAAATTGTAGGAGGTTACCCTAAGCATTTATTGGTTAAAAAGAAGAAAAAGCCGCTAGAGGATCAAATTCGAAAATACTTACCTTGAAAGAATAAAATTCTGTAGTTATTCTCCTAAAGAATGATTCAACAAATGACAGTTTTAAAACCATCTTACGAAAAGCCATAATATAGCTGCAGCTGCGAATACTATAAGCCATATGGCTTTATTCCATCTGAATATTTTATTTCCATCTAGTATTGCGAAGGGTAGTAAGTTGAATAACGCGATGTCCATATTCACTAAGACTACAAAATACTTTAAAATAGAACTGAAAGGTATAATCATTGCCAGAACAGCAATTAATATGTTAGATAGAGGACCCGCTAAAGCTATAAGACCTAAATCTCTTAACCTACCACCATAGCGTCCATAAATAGCTACGTACCCCGGCGCTAAGATTTTAAACGGTAACAATGCCGATATGAGGGTTAACATTAATCCTTCTATGCTGGCTACGAATCGCGCCTTATAGCCTAGGCTTATAGCCGTAAACCTGTGAGCCATTTCATGAATGAAAAACGCTATCAAGACTGCTATTAAAGCATAAACTGTCGCTAGTAAACTGAAAACAGTAAAAGCATATGTCATGTAAACAATGGATATCGCTCCGATAGCCAGGAGTAAATCTCTTACTTCGCTAGCTGTGAATAATTGAATTTTCTTTCTCTTTCTGGTCAATTCCTCCTCACGATAGAATTCATATCGTGTAGAATACTTATTTGGTAAGTATATTGGTTGCCATTCTCCCCGTTTCAAATTAGGGCACGCATGATTCTCCGGTAGATGATGTTCTACACAGAATGTCCCACCACAGTATTTGCATCGATAAGGCAGGTATACTTCTTTGCCACAGTAATCGCATTTCGCCACTTTATCCCCGAGATAGATAAACCATAAGGATTATAATATTTATTGATTTCTTCACTACACTGTGATAACGTGCACGAATGGAGTTTAGCTGAAGGCATATATAGGGCAGTTCTAGAGTTTGCGGAAAGCCATAACGTGAAGAAAATCTTAGAAGTAGAGATAAAAGTGGGAGAGCTGATGCAACTCGACCTGGAGTTAATGAAAGAAGCTATCGTGACGCTTGCCCAAGGCTCGATAATGGAAGGAGCTAAAATAGAATTTAGCGTAGAGAAAGCCGAGTTTAGATGCGAGAAGTGCGGATATGAATGGAACTTTGAGACGGCTAAGAAAGAGATAAAACGGAGAATATCAAAGGATAAGCTAATCAAGGATGAAGCCGGTTCTCTAGACTTACCCCTGCATTACATACCAGATCTCGTCTATGCATTGGCGATATGTCCCAGATGCGGGAGCAGCAATATCCTCGTAACCAGTGGAAGAGATGTTAAGATTCAAAAAATAATGGTGAAAAAATGAAAAAAAGCCCTGGCTTAGAGCTAGCTAAGAAAAAGCTTCAAAAAATAGCCAATGTAGTGCTTGTGGCTAGTGGAAAGGGAGGAGTAGGCAAAACCATGATATCATCTGCAATAGCGTTGAGTCTCGCCAGGATGAATTTTAAAACAGGGATTTTAGACGCAGATCTCCACGGGCCTAGTCTCCACAAGATTCTTAACTGCGAATTTCCAGCGAAGAGTGGAGCTGAGGGTATAATTCCTTGCACTATCTATGGTTTAAAGTTCATGTCTATAGCTTTTTTCGTAAATGAAAATACTCCTCTTCCTATTAGAGGCGATGCTAAAGCTTCTCTCGTAAGAGATTTGTTCGTTCAGACAGATTGGGGCGAGCTCGATTATCTGGTAGTAGACTTGCCTCCTGGTACGGGCGACGAGGTCCTCTCTCTATTGACAACGTTCGATCCTAAGGGTAGAGCTGTTATAGTATCAACGCCGTCTCTTTTATCAATCTCTGTTGTCGAGAGGTTGATAAACTTGCTGAAACGAGAAGGTGTGCCGATCATCGGTCTGATAGAGAATATGTCATATGTTTATCATGACGGTGAGAAAATCCATCTATTTAAGTGTTCAAGTTCGAAGATTCTCTCAAGGAAATACGATATAAAATTTCTTGGAGCTTTGCCATTGGATCCAGGAGTTGAAGAGGCTATTGTTAATGGAGGGACTCCTCTTGATTCTAAGCTATTCGCGAAAGAGTTTCGACCTATAATGAAGAAAATAATTGAGATAATCGGCTAGAGCTTTTCCCTTTCTCCTGTAAACCAGTTGTGAAAATAGCAAAGCTATAAAGCATAGCATCATAAAGGGTAAAGATAGCATGAGCTACATAGTTCCTACTAGAACATAACACTAATGTTTCCGTAAACTTTAACATTTTCATAGTATTTACATCCTTCAACTGTATTTCATTAAATGAGAATCTTATAATAATAGTATTCAATCAGATAATACAGTCTACAATAGGTAGATCTCCATGTGTCTAGGAGTTCCTGCTAAAGTCGTAGAAATTAGAAATGGTGGAAAGAGCGCTATCGTGGATTATGGAGGTGTGAGAAGAGAAGTGGATGCTTTTCTCGTACCTGACCTTAAAGTAGGAGAATATGTCATAGTTCATGCAGGCGCTATTATAGAAAAACTCGATGAAAAAGAAGCCATTGAAAGTATACGTCTATGGAAGGAGATTCTAGAAGCTTTAGGAGGCACTATATAATTGGTGAAATTATGGTGTCTAGGATAAAACTTGCACACGGCGGTGGAGGTCGCGAAACTTCGGAGATAATAGAGAATATGATTAAACCGCGTTTTAAACTGAGGAAAATATTCGGTGGAGTAGGGCTTGAAGAACTGGATGACGGAGCCTCTATACCAATCACGGAAAAGCTCTACGGTAGACATCTAGTAGTAACTTCAGATAGCTATACAGTATATCCAATATTCTTCCCCGGAGGGGATATAGGCAAACTAGCAGCTTGTGGGTCTATAAACGACTTAGCCGTCATGGGAGCTAAACCGATAGCTATACTAGATACTATAGTAGTTGAAGAAGGTTTTCCGATAAAAGATTTTACTAGAATCCTAGACTCGTTTAAGCAAGTTCTTGAAAAAGAGAATATAGCCTTACTCGGGGGCGATTTCAAAGTCATGCCTAGCGGCAAACTGGATGGCATAGTGATATCAACGATGGGAATAGGAATCGCAGATAAAATAGTGACTGATAGAGGACTAAAAGTCGGCGATAAAATACTGATAAACGGGGGCATAGGGGAACACGGAGCCGCTATAATGGCAGCTCAAGCTGGACTAGACGTGGAATCAAGCGGTTTAAAATCGGATGTCCAACCGTTAACTCGAGTTATGCAAGTTGCCCTTGAAAACGGAAATGTTCACGCGGCTAAAGACTTGACCAGAGGAGGTTTAGCTTCTGCATTAAATGAATTCGCAGCGAAGAACAATGTCTCAATATACATCTATGAGGATAAAGTACCTATTAAAGAGGAAGTTTTAGCCTATTCCGAAATGTTAGGTGTAGATCCTCTCGTGCTGGCTTGTGAAGGTAGAGTTATTATAGCAACGCCGCCTGAAGACGCCGAAAAGATAGTCGATGCGTGGAGGAGTATGGGATTTGAACAAGCGGAAATTATAGGCGAGGTCACTCTAGAACGACCAGGCTATGTCCTATTTGAAACTCTTGCAGGAGGTATTAGAATAATCGAAAAACCAACGGGCGAGATCGTGCCTAGAATATGTTAGATGAGGTACTATGGAGCTTAAAAATCTGTTTTTACGCGATAAAAAAGTAGCCTTGGATATAGCATCTGATATCAAGAAAATAGCCGGGAAGATAGAAGAAGAGATCAAGATAATGCACGTATGCGGAACACACGAACACACAGTTACGTACTACGGTTTAAGGAGTTTACTCCCGGAAAATGTTAAAGTAATAGCTGGGCCAGGATGTCCCGTCTGTGTTGTACCCGCAAGAGAAATAGATGAAGCAATTAAACTCGCTATGGAGGGGATAAAGGTTTATACATATGGAGACATGTATAGAGTCCCAGGATCTCGTAGGAGTCTAGCCGATGCGAAGACTGAAGGTGGGAAAGTCCAAGTCGTATATAGCGTCGGGGACGCTGTTAAATTGGCGAAAGCCGAAAAGAAAGAAGTAGTCTTTTTCTCAGTAGGCTTCGAAACTACAGCTCCGATTCCAGCAGCTTATATACGTAATAGAAATATACCTGAGAATATGACTTTTCTCGTAAGCCATAGACTCACAGTTCCGGCTCTTAAATATGTGCTAGACGATCCGGAAATACCGTTAAACGGAGTAATAGCTCCAGGACATGTCTCAGCTATAATGGGAGCATCTTCATGGAGTTTTGTCGCTAAAGAGTATGGTATACCAGTCGTAGTAGCTGGTTTTGAGCCTATAGATTTTCTAATGGCGGTAGATATAATTCTGAGACAGATTTACAGAGGAGAGGCCAAAATAATTAACGAATATACTCGAGTCGTAAAGTGGAAGGGGAACGTTAAGGCTAAAAAACTGATGCATGAAGTTTTCGAAGAAGTGGATGGAGAGTGGAGAGGTATAGGGATACTGCCACGTAGCGTTTTTACATTAACTGAGGAATATAAAGTCTACGATGCACGGGAGAAATACGATATACGTGTAGAAGATGTAATGGATTTTCCTCCTCAATGTAGATGTGCAGATGTAATTCTCGGTAAGGCGACTCCTATCGACTGCCCCATGTTTCTCAAAGCATGTACACCTAGTAGACCCTATGGTCCATGTATGGTCTCTAGCGAAGGTACTTGTTCTATATGGGCTAAGTATGGAGGATATGATGTGATTAGAAGGAAGGATGAGTGATAGTTATATCATTCTTCCGCTATGGGAAACAAGGAAAAAGATACTCCCAAGACGGCTTTTACCTCTCTAAGCTCGGTAAGAAGCTTCTTCAATCTTTCAACATTCCCAACAATACTGATTATCTCTAAACATAGTTTTTCGCTTAAATGAACATGTATAGTAGCTTTTATAACATCTACAAACTCGTGCTGAATATGAGTAATTTTTCTCACAGTTTCCCCTCTCTCATGATCATATACTAGAGTTATAGACCCCGAGACAAGTCCTTCTCCAAGCATCCATCGAGTAGCGGAGATATAGGATATAATAGCATTAGAAATAACTTTAGAACGATTTTGAGCACCTAGCTTTTCCATTACCTCATCTAAATCTCTCAAAACTTCTTCAGGAAGAGTTATACTTATTCTTCTAACCTTGCTCATTTTTCTAGCACCATATTCAAAAGAAAAAACGCCAATAAAATTATTACGATTTGGGATAGCTTATTATTCCAGCCATTTAGTTCTCTCCAAAATCTCAGCTATTCTTTCTAGATCTTCTCCTTTCAAATCTTCATAAATCACTTTGAGAATATCGTAAATTTCATTAAGGGAACGCTTGCCATCTACAAAGTAGTAAAATAAATCTACAAGAGAGCCTCTTTTTTTCTCTATTATTTCCTCAAGCCACCATTTCTTCTCTTCTTCTTTTAAACTACGGTAAATATCGTATACTCGTACTATACTCTTTTTAGTTCTCTTATAAACTCTTGCATTACCTAGAATCGGTTCTTTCTCTTCTTTTAAACACCAGCTTTTTTCTAATTCTTTAATGATATTATCGCTGTATTCTCTTATTCTCCTGTAACATTCCTCAAGCATAAGGCTCTGTTCTTTAGTTAAATTAAAGATTGAAAATGTGTTAATAGCTTCACTGTACATCTGCGACAGTAAGCTTATTTTTCTAAGCGCATACCATCTGGGTTTATATATTAGTTCTCTCGCGTTTTCCCATAAAGAGCTCAACGCAAAACTATGGAGTACTTGTAAGCATTCTCGAAAATACTCTTTTTCCATTCTAGAAATTACATAGGCCAGTGTTAAAGCGGCGACTCCGACAGTTTTCAATAAATTAGGATCTATGTTATCTATTACATCTAGATCTGAATGATAATATCTATCAGGCCATTCGATAAACGCGGTTGCTGGAATTTTCCTAAATGGATCAACGAAGACATGGTGATCGCTGCCTCCTTCATAGCCTACGAGTTTAAATCTCAACAAGGGAAGAGTTTCTGGTCTAGCATAAGCCTTAGGACCTTCTACGCTTTTTTCAAAGATATGGTAAGCTAATATGGGAATGAAGGTAGGATAGAACTCGGCAATACCGACTATCGTCAACACGCCACCTACTTTATCCTGGCTTCCGCCTACCATATCTAGATTTATCACAGATATGATTTCATCTAATACTTCGGGTTTTTCCGCTAAATGAGCGTAAACTCCACTAAACTCTGGAACCCACCAAAATCTCAAGCCATAGCCTAGTTTCAAGACATTACTTTCATAGAGTTTTCGCGCAACCCTAGCGAGCTCGAGCAGTAATCCACTGCCAGACGCGTTATCGTTGGCACCCGGCATTGGATGGCATATATGGGCTATAAGGAGCACGTCTTTATCTAATGAACCTGACAACCTTACCTCTAAAACGTCTATTCTTCCCGTATAAAACTCGGAATCAATATAAGCATCAATAACGACTCTTCCCTTTCTCAGCATTTCCTTAATCTTTAAAGCTTTTTCTAAAGAGATAGAGAACATTGGCGGGGCGTCCTTAGCTTCTTCAGCGGTAGGCCAAAAGCCGAGATAGGGATGCGCATGTGGATTTGATACATTATCCTTATAGAATATTATGCCGACGGCTTTTCTCTTTACAACGGCTTCTTCATGAACGATTCGCGGAGGGCCGCTGGCTAAAACAAATTTACCCTTTACATCAACATTGTAATCAGAATCTCTAACTCCTTGTCCTACGTCTACCAATTCCGCTTTTATGCCATAAGGGATAGAACCGCTATGAGCTACGACTAAGGTTGGATTATCTACAAATTTACCTATTAAAATTTCTTCTGGTTCTACAATTCTCAATTCAGCATCTCTTATCCTCCAACCGATAGGAGATCTAAAGCCTAGGTACTCTTTTTTCCCATCGGCCGGATACTGATAGATTTTAGCCTGGTACCCGAATTCTTCAAGTCTGGACTTGACGTATTCTATCGCTTTTTCAAGCCCTGGACTAACTTGAATCCTATGAAAGCGGGAAATATCGGATACATACCGTTTAGCGTTTAATCCTGAAACCTCCTTTTTTAAAAGTTTAACAATATCACTTATCATGAAGGCACCATTGAGGATTTTTATTGCTCCATTCTCTAAAAATAGCTCTTATTTTCTCTTTAAGATCTGATATGTGCACTCTGATTTGTTCTCTAGTATCTCTGAACCTAATAGTTACAGTATCATCGTTAAGGGTTTGTCCATCTATTGTAATGCAGAGAGGGACTCCCCGTTCGTCAGCTCTCGCATATCTTCTCCCTATACTATCCTTGGCTTCATAAATTACTTTGAAATCTTCTTTTAGCATATCGTAGATTTTCTTCGCTTTCTCTATAAATCCGGATTTAGATACTAGCGGGAAAACACCCACTTTGATAGGAGCTATTTTAGGATGTAGAGATAGAACTTTTCTTCCTTTAACCTCGTTATAAGCGCTAAATAATACCGCCAGAATTATCCTCTCTAATCCAAATGAAGGCTCGATAACGTAGGGAATTACTTTCTTGCCATCATCGTAGATATACATCTCTGCACCGCTGTACTCTTGGTGTTTTTTCAAGTCGTAATCACTCCTATTGGATATACCCTCAATTTCCTTCCATCCGGCTTGTGGAAATAGGAATTCTACATCAAAAGTTTGAACGGCATAGTGTGCTAGTTCTGTTTTCACGTGTTCTCTAACTCTTAACTTCCTATAGTTAATGCCTATCTTTCTTAGCCAGCGCAGAGATTCGGCTATCCAATAGGCATGCCATTTATAACCTATAAGCCCTTTATCGACGGCTTCTTCGATTGTGATCCATCTACCTTCTTTCTCCCCCTTTTCTTGCATCTCGGCCGAGAGGAGGTTTATCTCCATACCCTTTACTTCATCGTAGAAAGAACAGTCATCTAATTTTTCGGGATTGACGAAGTATTCGATTTCCATCTGCTCAAATTCTCTAAGTCTGAAGAGGAAGCCTCGAGGAGAAATTTCGTTTCTGAAGGCTTTACCATACTGAGCTATTCCGAAAGGCAGTTTAACGCCCATAGTCATTATGATATTTCTAAAGTTAGTGAATATCAATTGGGCAGTTTCGGGTCTCAAATAAGCTAGGCTAGCCGCCGTCTTTTTAGGTCCCACGTAGGTAGTAAACATCAAGTTAAAAGGAGTCGGGTTTCCCAATTCTCCTCTACATTTTGGACAACGTACGCCATAGTCCTCAATAAGCTTTGAAAGAGTTTCTAATGTCAATTCAGGAACAGCTATTCCCATATCTTCTAGTAGATGATCGGCTCTGTACTCCGCTCCGCATCTTTTACAAGTAACTATGAAATCGATGAAGGAGTCGACATGTCCACTGGCAACCCATGTTTGCGGATGTGTAATTATGGAGCCGTGAATCCCTAGTATATCATCTCTCCGTTCTACGAAGTACCACCACCAATCATTTAAAATTTCTCGTCTAAGCTCAGCTCCTAGAGGACCATAATCGTAGAAACCGCTGAGTCCGCCGTATATCCTGCCACTAGGATAGAAAAAACCTAAGCGAGCACAGAAGCTGGCCAGTTCTTGAATAGTTATTTTCTGAACAGTTTTGATCTCTGCTTTTTCTGTATCCATAGCTTACTACCCTAGCTCGTACCTCTTAAATTTTAACGCTTGATTGCACGAAATAGAATTCTATACGTATATAATATCGTTTTCTAAGACGTTAAACTGTCAGTCTAAGATTCAGAAGGACTTGCTATGTGTAGTAATTTCCAAGTAAAAAGGTGATGGTCTTCTTTTCTCCATATTCTCCAAGCTTCTTCTTCTACTGGTACCTTTTTTAAATTTTTCAGAATATCAGTTATAATCTGGTTTTTAATGTTAACTACGAGAAGTACAGTGTTATTCTGAAATTCTGCTCGAATACCGGTGTTAGCGTTGAAAACCATGAGGTTTAGCTTGCCTAGAGTACAACCAGTCGATATCTGGATACCATCTATAAAGCATGAGTAAGGCTTTTTTAAGGGTAAATAAACTCGAGTTAGGTTATTTAGAGGATCTCTTCCTAGGAGTCTATTAGCTAGAAATCCTGCTCGCAAGCCGAGCACTAGGAAGGGTCCTAAATGTCCATGGAAATATATGGAAAAATCTAGTAGTTTATTATTATTCATCAATTTTATGGAGTAACCCCCCTTCTTTCTAAACCCTTTATTAAAGTTAAACCAATCAAAGCTCCTATTAAACCTCCACTTGCATGCAAGAGCGGAAACACTACCATGTCAACTTTCGCCATGAAGAATGTTCCTATAATAAAACCAGCTATCCAAGTAGATAGAACTGCTACGATAACTGCTGGAATACCATTCAAGGAAAAACATCGCTTATATCCTATAATCATTGAGACGACGTCGAAAACAAAAGATGCGATAGTGAATCCTAAGAAGTGCATAGCCCCTGGTCTAAAAACAAAGTTCAATAGTGTAGCTATCAACCCTGTAAGCGTTGCAGCACCGAATTTCCTAGCCCACCAAGTCGCCAGGAATAGAGATATTACCGCCAGCATGTCACACAGAAAAGGTAGGTGCGTCAGAGACCAGAATATCGGAGCTAAAGTTATATTGAGAACAGACCAAAATGCTGCGCTTATGACTATGATTGTAATATCTTTACTAGTAAAGTATGGATGTTTCATAGTTAAATAATGAAATTCCTATCCTTATAAATATTACTAATTCTTGAAAATGTAATACTATCACTGAATGATGTTTAAGGCTTTGAGGTAAGCAATAAGGATAAGTAGCTTTCACCTCCTATCTTATTGAATTAATAATGCCTAGGTTCATAGACCTATACATTAGGGAGTTGAAAAACAAGAGAGAACTCTTAAGAAATCTGCTCCTGACACGGAGCAGATTAACGCTCTTCGAGAGTATACTCCCTAAATATTGGAGAAAACTTCCTAGTGTTGAAGAATTTGAAGGAGAAATAATAGCGATAGATAGTAGCGACGCTACGATAGAACATAGAGGAGGCATTGTCATCCATATATGTAGGGCATTAGCGCTATCTAATAAAGGGAGAGAAGAACGGGAATTGAAGGTGACTCCATTCTACTCAGTCGACTCTATAAATTTAACCGTGTTTAGGAATAGGATGAGAGAACATTTAGAACATGTCTTAGCCATAAAGTGTATAGAAAAACTGCCAAGCGAATCTAGAAGCGTGATTCTCATAGATGGGTCTCTATATGGAAGAATGGCACACCTACCGAGAGACTCCGAAATACCAGGATATCAGGATTTTATCTTGGACTACATAAATACCTATAGCGAGTTATTTAGAAAAGCAAAAAGAAAAAACGTTTTAATTATAGGGATAAGCAAAGACTCTAGATCGCGCATCTACAAACGAATAATATTGCTGGAGGAGCTCGTAAAAAAGCTTGAGAAAAGCCTGGCAAAGAGAGATGTTATCCAACAAATCCTCAAAGCATGGAATATCTTATGGAGAAACCCCAGACATGCCTTAGAGAAAATCAAGGAAATAAAGGAAGTTCCTCCATGGGTGGAGGAGTTCTTTCGGGAAGCCTTATCTCCGCGGCCAGATGCATCACTGATAACCAGTTTAATCGATAAGCCTGGCTATACAGCTCCTGCACTTTTAAAAACTCCAGCACCGGCTCTAGATTCCCTAGCGAACGCTATCAAGAGAGGAGAATTGGAAAAATATATCGAAAGAAGTTTTTCGAATGCTATAAATGACGACGTTACAGTTTCTATGAAAGCTTTAACTATCTTACCAAAAATCTTAGAGTATCCAAGCATTATAACATTCTACTATCTGCCTGAGAAAAGAGATATACCTATAAGAGTGGATATTCCGGCATGGAGCTTGGATGAAGATCTAGAGGATTTTCCGAGATTCAGTATACTTAAAGACCCTGTCTACGAGATAAAGACTGTGTTAAATATCTTAAGTCGATTATATGCAGGGCCTCGCCACTATAACATACTCATGGAGAACGTGGATTTCAAGGTAAAGCTTAGAATGTCTGATGTTTTAAATATCTATGAGCCGATACTAAGTAAAGAACTAGATTTCTTAATAGAACATACGAGGGATATGAGGCGTGTACGGTACCCTTAAACTTGTAGGGAGAATAGTGGGTGAGGCTTCGCCCACCGAGTTTCTATTTGTAGCAGATAAGGAAAATCATCCGCCTAAATACGAGTATGTAGCTGTTTTTTCGAGAGAGCTAATAGGCGATAGCGTAGAACAAGTACAAGTATTAGCCCAGGTTACCGGAGTAGTCTCGAGAAGCTTATCTTATAGAGAGGATTTAGATCTAGAAGCTCTTGAGAGAATATGTAGAGCTGGTATAGACGATGTCAACGTGATATGTAGAGCAAGAACGCTAGGCTATATTGCAGTTGTAGAAGGAAGAAAAGAGATCTTAATGCCGAGGAGAGCCATATATCCAGGCAACGAAGTTTTCTTAGCTCCAGATAAGCTAGTTACGGAATTCTTCTCCTACTCTAGAGAAGAGGGACTTCACGTAGGCTACCTTATCTCGAGGCCTAAAATACCGGTTTTCATATCTGTTAACGGCTTCAAGAGACATTTAGCAATCTTAGCTCAAACGGGTGCTGGTAAATCGTATACAGTAGGAGTTTTAGTAGAAGAATTGTTGAAAAAGGGAGCTACAGTTGTGATTATAGATCCTCACGCAGATTATGTCTTCTTAAGTAGGAAAACCGATGGAACTAGGTACGAGTACGCTAACAGGATAAAAGTTTTTAGAAATCCCAACAGCACTGGTAGGTACTCTAGAAGTGAACTAGATAACGTATATGACTATACGATAAGGTTCTCGGATTTGAGCGGCGAAGATATATGTGATGTACTTGGAATATTGGATAAGTGGACTAATATAAGAAATGCCATAATTGAAACAGTCAAAGAATTAAAAGAGGAAATAGGAGAAGCCTATACTCCCGAGCATTTAATAGAGAAGATGGAAGAGAAATCTGCTAGAAACCCTAATGCTCTTAAAGCACTCAAATATGTTAGAAAATTAAAGAGACTTAGAGTTTTCGGAGCTGTAACAACATCTATAAGCGAAATGCTTAAACCAGCTCAAGTATCTGTTGTTGATCTCTCCGGTCTCAATGATCCAAGTATGGACTACATAGTTTTTAGGATATTATCGGAGATTTTCTACCAAGTATCGAGCCGAAACTTCGGATATCCAGTCTTTGTCTTCATCGAAGAAGCCCATAAATTCATACCTAGGAAGAATATCAAAAAGTTATCTAGAGATATTATAAACACTATAGCCGCCGAGGGTAGGAAATTCGGAGTCTTCATGACGCTAATAAGTCAAAGACCTTCTAAGATAGATCCGGACGCTCTTAGTCAATGCAATAGTCAGATAATATTAAAAGTGTCTAATCCTTCGGATCAACATGCAATTATAGAATCAAGCGAACGGTTGAGCGAAGATTTGTTAAAAGACTTGCCAGGATTAAATGTAGGTGAAGCCGTAATAGTAGGTGAAATAACTAAAGTACCGGTAATGGTTAAGATTAGGAAGAGAGTGACGAGGGAAGGCGGTGCAGATATAGACGTTGTCGGGCGGCTTAAAGCAGCAGTAGAAGAAGCTGGCTTAGAAGAAGAATTGGAGAAGGAACAAGAGCTTGTAATAACGCGAGAGGATACCATGTGGTCGGAGGTGTAAATCTTGCCTGTAAAAATTCTCCATACAGCGGATAACCACTTAGATCCCGTAGTTTCAATGTACTATCCGAAAATTATGGAAAGGAGAGCGGATTTCTGGCGTGCATTCAAGTGGATATTAAATTATGCTATAGAACGGAAGCCCGATATCATGCTAATCTCCGGCGATCTATACGACAGAGTTAATCCGAGAAATCCTCCAAGAGTACAACTATTAAAATATTTCAGAAAACTGCATAGTCTGGGTGTAAGGGTTTTCCTAATAGGAGGGCACCATGATACTCCACGCTCGGAGGAGGAAGGAGCGTCGCCTCTAGATGAGCTAGCTGCATCGGGATATGTAACTTATTTTTCATCTGCTAAGAATTTCCAAGCTGAACACGTGAAAATAGAAGGCTTTGATGTCTGTATTTCCGGAATAACATACGATTTCGATCTTAGAGAAGGCCAGGATCCTTTAAGCCGCAGCAAGCCTCCTGTTGAAGGAGATATCAATGTGACAATGCTACATTATCCTATAGAAGGCTTTCAAACTGTAAGCTATAGAGGAGAAGCTTTAGTTAGAATAGCAAATATACCTAAGGGTATAAATTATGTTGCGGCCGGGCATCTACATAGTTTTCAAGAAACTATAAGAGAGAAAACATACATAGCCTATCCTGGAAGTACTGAAAGGAGAAGTTTTTTAGAGGAAAGAGATGATAAAAAAGGCTTTTTATGGATTGAATTAGACAATGAAGGCTTCAAAAGGAAATTTGTAGAAGTACCCACAAGACCCATGAAGACTTTAAAGTATATGATTAATCCCAAATCCAGCAATCCAGTAAATGAGATAATAACATATGCCTTAAAATATAGAGATAGAGATCTGATCCTCAGATTGAAGATAAGCGGGAAAGTCCCGCTCCGTGTGCTTACCAGGTATAGGAGAGACGAGATATTCCGCAGGCTTATCGACCATTTCTTCATAGTCGTAATTGATGATAGCGAGCTTGAATATGGAATAGAAAAAATAGAAATGGGCATCAAGCTCTCTCCATTACAAGCCTTTTCCAAATATATGGATAAACTTTTCGAAAAAGAGAAAGATTCGGCTAAGAAGGATATTATAAAAATAGCCAAAGAGCTTGGGCTTAAAAAGCTAAAAGAGGCGGGAGCTTGGTAGTCTTAGAGAAGCTTGAAGTTAGGAACTTTAGAAAATTAAACTTATCCATTACTTTTCCTAAAGGCATGTTGATAATTAAAGGACCTAACGAAGCAGGGAAATCAACAGTACTAGAAGCTATCCTATATGCTCTCTTCGGCAAAACTTTAAGAGGTACTAAGGATTTAGCTGTAAACCATAGAGCTGATTCAGCGAGAGTTAAACTGATATTTTCGGTAGATGGAAGGCGTTACCAGGTAGAACGAATTATTCGAAAAAAGAGGGAATCCGAAGCCCGAATCTTTGAGATAACACCAAGTGGAGGTTTAACTAAAAAAGCAGCTACTGTTAAAAGTACTAATGATATTATTCGAAGCTTGCTTGGCGGTTTATCTCTAAACGAGATTTTAGTAACGAACGTCGTGGCACAGAAAGAACTCGATAAACTTATCGAGATGAAAGGTCAGGAAAGAGAGAAAATAATTAATGCATTGCTAGGCTTAGAGAGCTATAATAAAGCTATAGAAAAGCTATCTCAAGAACGTAGAGAGAAGAAGAAAGAACTAGAGCATAAAAAGCAAGTACTGGTTGAAGTAAAAAAGCGTCTAGAAGATTACAAACGAGCTATCGAGGAATTTAAAGAGAAGAGTTTGGAACTTCAAGAAAAAGAGAAAATGTATAAAGAGTCTATGAGAAAGTTTCAGGAGAAGGAAAGCTTCTATAGAATTTTAAAAGAATATAGAGATTCTTTAATGAAGAAAGAAAAAATAAAAGCAGAAATCAAAGGAATAAAGGACTTATTGAAAGCCAAGAAAGAGTCATTGAGCAAATTGAAATCTCAAATAATTTCAAAGAAAAAAGAAAAAAGAGAATTAGAAACTGTTCTCGAAAAAGAGGAAAATAGAATAAAAGATTTGAAGAAAACATTAGCGGAATACGAAGGGCTCGATATAGTTAAGGTAAAGGTAGAAGATTTTCGTAATAAACTCGTGCTACTGAAAAATCTAAAAGAGAAAATTAACGAAATAAAAACTAGAAAAGAAGAATTAGAGAAAGGTATCAGAGAGCTCGAAGCTAAATTCGATAAAGAAAGATACGAGAAACTGAGAGAAGAGAGCGAGGAACTAGCTAGTAAAATTTCTAAAACAAGAATTTCAACACCATTACTTATAGCCTTACTCTCAACGTCGCTAACTGGATTTTTAAACCCTATTTTCTACATAACCGGGTTTTTACTAGCAGGGCTTTACTACCTCGCGGTTTTCATCATAAAGTATAGGATGCTCTCTAGATATAGAGTAGTAAAAGATGAAATAGCCAGTTACAGCGGGGTATTTTCGCTTCTAAACGAACGCAGGAATAATCTAAAAAGGATACAATCGGATTTTCAAGAATTCATCATTAAAGCTAGAAAAGTAGAAGCGGAGATAAAAGAGATTGAAAAATCAATACCTGAAAGATATAAACCGGAATCTTGGGAGAATTTAAGTGATTTACTCGAAAAAATCATTGAAAAGATAAAAGAGGATGAAAAAGGAAAAATAACTATAGAAAATAACGTCATGGCTCTAGAACGGCGATGTGAAGATTTGAAAAAGAGAATAGCTAAAATTGACGCTGAAATCAACGAATTAAATGCTCTATGCATAAAAATCGTAGAGGATATAGGGAGGATAGAAGAGGAATTATTACGTCTAGAAAAAGAGTTAAAGGCTATAATTTTACCGAGTTTGCCTAACGGCGTAACATATAGCGAAGAGCTATACAGAGATGTTGAAATGGAATATGATTTATTAAAGACACAAGTTGCCGCTTTGAAAGCTACTATTCATCAATTAGAGATCTATCTAGAACATTTGAAAAAGAGAATAAAAGAGAATGAGAATATAGAAGAAGAATATGAAAAACTCAGTAGAGAAGTTGAAGAGTTGGAGAAGCTCGTGAATGCACAAGAAATAGCTATACATAGTCTAAAGCAAGTCGCTAAAAGCCTTAGGGAAGAGTTCTTGCCAGCTATAATGAGAAATATGAACTATATTATCTCCGCGATAACCGGAGGCAAATATAAGGCAGTGCGACTTGACTCCAAGTATAACATAGAAGTGTTAGACTCGGAAGCGGGAAGATTCATACCCAAAGACATCTACAGCGGAGGTATGGTCGACCAGCTTCTCTTAGCTATGAGGTTAGCGTTTATATTATCTCTTCTCCCAGAGACTAAGCATACTTATCCAAGATTTCTATTTCTAGATGAGCCTCTATCCTCCTCTGATAGAGAGAGGAGGAAGAACATAATTGATTTGTTAACTAAAACCTTGAAGGATCAATTTAACCAGATAATACTGATAACACATGTAGACATAGACGTCGAAGATGCTAAAGTAGTGTCTATTGAAGAGGGAAGGATTAAAAGCTATTCTTAATCATTTCTTCACAACAATTTAATCCATAGACATATTAATTCTTACGCTAGTAAATAACCGTGAAATTATGCTTACTCGTAGGCAAAAACTCGCCTATGGCATGGCACGCTTAGGTTCGAGCATGCTATTAAGCGTCTTCTCCTTCGAAAGCTTCTACGTATACTGGGAGTATTATAGACTCGACCCAGCGCTTACCGGATGGGTTAACGCGGCAGGTAAACTTACGATAGCCTTCGCCGCTTTTTTCATAGGATATATAAGTGATATCATGAAAACGCGATGGGGTAGAAGAAAGCCTTTTATCGTGTTAGGAGCCCCGTTTTTAGCCATATCTTTTATAATGTATTTCTTACCTGGTTTAATAATCGATGTAAGCGACAAATATTCTCTTTTTCTTTATGGGACTTTCTGGAACTCCGTCTTTCATTTCTCATATGCGCTTCTTCTAACGCCATTTCAAGCTTGGATGCCTGAAATTACAGAGCCCTTAGAAAGAGTTGACATTTCCGCTTTACAGAATACAGCTAATTTAATCGCCAACGCCGTAGGCGTAATTATGGGCTTTATTTTCCCTCAGATATTGGCGAAGGGAGGATTCGTGCTTATAGCCGTTCTCGTAATGATGGGACTAATAGAGGTGTTATTCTACTTACCGCCGCTACTTTTTGTTCCGACTGAGAGGAAAACCCTGCCTTCGCCCAACATAATCGGCAATATGCGAGTAATATTATCTAATAGAAGATACGTAGGTTGGATGATAGTCAGAGGCTTAATCTCCATTGCTATGACCATGGTTGTTTCCCAGATAATCTCATTTGTAACTACAGTTCTAGGAATCGGCGGTGCGATGGGGTCTGTAATCTTTGGAGCGCTACTTCTAGTAGTAATCATAGCCTTTTTCAAAGTCTGGGGCGAAATGTCTAAGAAGATAGGTAAAGGACCCGCACTTATAAGATCCAATATCATACTTATCGCCGCGTTGTTCCTTACGCCAATCATAGGACTCTATGAACTTCCTATATCAAAAGAAATATTAGGATATATCTTCATAGCGCTAGGTGCGGCCGGGATATCCGGTTTCCAGCTATTCCCTTATGCCATCATGGCCGATATAATTCATGAAGACGAAATAAAAACCGGTGAGAACAGAGCTGGACTCTATACAGGGTTTGACAGCATTCCACTAAATATCTTTCAAACACTCGCTTACATAATCTCAGGCTATATCATGAGTCTTCCCGAAATACCGGGAAGAAGTTATACAGCTGGACTTATATGGTGGGGGCCTATAGGAGGACTTTTCGTAATACTTGGAACTTTACTGCTAACCAAAGTAAACGTGGATCCTTTTCTCGAGAAAAAGTCTAAAAACAGGCTTTTTTAAATTCTTTAAGTTTTTTATCTAAAATCTTTAAAAGTTCGTCAACGTTGCTATAAATCACTAGTCTAAAGTTGCTCCATTTTACTCCTCTAATCAATGCTGAGGTTTTTTCAACTCGATCTTCTCTGCAGAACGCTATAACAGGTTTTCCATTAAGTAGAGTATATGCTATCTCAAACCCGACGCCCAGACTAGGATAAGATATATCTGCCACTAGTACATCGCATTTATCTAACATTTCAACATCTCGCTCAAAAATCTCTTCCGGCGTTGCGCCTCTTTCAATATCGAGCACGTCGTCAACAACCCATTCTGTTAAAATTCTATAGCCGAGCTGTTTTAGACCTTCAATTATCTTTTTATCATCACCTAGGTTAGATCTATCTCCACGCATTGCGGCGGCAAAGTAAATCTTGGTCATAGTCATTACTTTCAAATAAGAATAATATATAGTTAAAGTTGATCGCTTTGACAGGCCCAGGAGAAGGGAAAATTCCTCTAAAAGCGATTGTTGAACTCTGCTCGAGAACCACTTGTATCCCTATAGATTGTGATCTATACCTACACGTAAAAGGTTATAGTCTGGCCCGAGTGACGCATATAGACTTAGAAGCTGATATATTGAATCGTGTAGTAAAGCCTAGGAGCAGTCAATATTGCCGGTACAGCGTCTCGGGAAACTACATTAACCTATACTTGAGAAACCACGTATACGTGAATGAGCTTAACATTACCGTAAGGAAGATAAAAATCTCCTGCAAAGAGCTTATTGACGCTTTAGGCGACGGTACCAGATCGTGGGTATACTTAGGAGGCAAATACGGGGGAGTCTTTTTAGGCTTCAAAAAACCTCAAGTTGAAAAGTTAGAGGATTTGGCTAGAAAACTCGGAGTAGCTCCACGTAAGTAAAGAATTTCTATAAGTATGCATCTAAATCAATGGTGATTTCATGGACTTAAAGAAAATAGGTCCTGGAAAAAATGCACCCGACGAGGTTAACGTTGTCATAGAAATCCCCTTAGGCGGTAACGTTAAGTACGAACTTGACAAAGAAACGGGCGCGCTATTTGTTGATAGGATACTATTCACATCGATGGTATATCCCTTCAACTATGGCTTCATACCTGAAACTCTTGAAGAAGATGGCGATCCCGTCGACGTACTAGTTCTGGGAAATGACCCTGTCTTCCCAGGGAGCGTGATAAAGGCTAAACCAATAGGAGTGTTAAATACTAGAGATGAAAAGGGAGTCGACAGCAAAGTAGTAGCAGTGCCGACTGAGGATATAGATCCTAGATTTAAAGACGTCAGCGATATATCACAGCTTCCTCAGGCGATTAAGGATAAAGTAAGCCATTTCTTCGAACACTATAAAGAACTTGAACCTGGAAAATGGGTTAAAGTGGAGGGATGGGAGGGAGCTGGAAGCGCCAAAAAAAGAATAAAAGAAGCCATCGAAAGGTATAGGAGAGGTCAATACTAATTTCAAGCTAAATTTTTAATCTCTCTAGCTCTATATAATATGTGCACTTCGAAGAAACTCCATTAGTGGTTAAAATCATAGCTTTTCTGGAAGTTGCGGCAAGCGCTTTCTCCACAGCTATAGTCTTCATATCTCTATCCATCATAGGCGAAGCTACAGGGCTTATTGTCGTATCTCCACTAGCAGCGTCCATAATCATAGCACCGGGAATTCTCTGGGCAATTCTAAAAGGTGATCCCTGGGCTTGGGGTGCAGAATTCGTACTTTCAATCATGCGCTTAACTATAGGCTTTCTCCTCGACAGCTGAATTCTAACGTTTATAGCCATAATTACTATAGCTTTGCTAACTACGAATGAGAGCAGGCAGTACTATAAAAATACGCGAAAATTGTTAAGGAAGCGACTGAACGTTCTGAGAAGAATATTTAAGCACTGAATAATCATTTTCCGCGTCCACTCTCTTGCCAACGTGTACTTTAATATCTCCTAAACGATAGGAATGCTTCTCTAGGAATATGTTGTTATCGTTCAACGATAACGCGTGATTCCAAGTATTAACATATATTACCAATGGACCATCGCCATCTTCGAAAATCAACAGCTTGTGAGCCGCGGAAGTGTAGGAAGCGCCACCGCTGCCTATAGGAGATATGCGTCGTTCATTAGGCCAATCTTTCATTCTTATAGTTAATCCTCTAAACGATATTTTCTCTACCTTACCGGTCTCTTCATTCATCACAATGAAGAAGGTTTCTATATCCTCGATTCTACCCCACGCGACAAGTCTCCATACATCATACTCTACATCTCGCGAAGGAGAATCTTCATCGCTAAAAACTAACGTCACCTCAAGGATTATCTTCCCAGAGAGAGGATAGCCGTAAAAGTCGCCTTTATAAGCACACACGTATAAAGCTTCGAGTCCATTTCCATCTTCGAGATCCTTGCTAGGGATTACAATCGAGTCTATAATTCCTTCTAAATCTACACAGTTTTCACAGCAGGGTTTTAGCTTTGAAGGAGGTTCAGGTGAAGGAACTAAGCCTCCACGACCATATCTGAAATCTTCTAGTTCTATCTCTGGGAGTCCAAGTTTTTTCAGTATTAAATTGAATAATATCCATGCTTCAGTCTTGTTATACTCTTCAAGAGTGTTAAAAAGCAGTTCTCTTAACCTATCTACACTTCTTTTGAACTCTGCATCGTTTTCATATAAAAATAGAAATTTTTCCTTAAGTTTCCTAGAATCTTTTAAATCAGTAATTTCCTCCGTTGTTTTTTGTGGGGAGAAGATAGTCGATAACGTTAAAGCGAGCGCTATAAATACAGCTAGGAGGATTACTATATGGCTCTTTTTCATGCATCTTCACGTTGCTATTCCCTACTTTCTCTAAGTATTTTCTCTAAAACAGCTAAACCTCTTATCACTTGTGCGATGAAGACGTACTTGTTAGTAGCCAAATCTCTGATAGTCTTTATGTTCAAAGCCTCTGCTAGCATCTTTTCGTCTTCTTCGGTAACGCCGCTGAGCGCGTGGACGGGGGCGTCTACCAGTTCTTTAGGACTTTTATCCTCATACTTCTTATCTAAGGCTTTCTCCCAGAACTCTGCTATCATCGTTATAGCCTGTGCTAAAGCGACGTATTTGCTTTCAGCTAAATCTCTAACAGTTTTTATACCTAGAGCTTTCTTTAAGAGCTCTGCATCTTTTTCCGAAACTCCCTTTATAGCGTGTATAGGTGCATCTAGAAGTTCTTCGGGTGAAAGTTCCGCATATTTTTTATCCACTATCTCCGACAAATTCCATTTTAACGGCATGTTTTGCACCAAAATAACTAGTTTAAGTAGAGTATTAATACTTAATTAACCTATTTAGTTATAATTCTAAATAAAAATCAGCAGAAACTAGCAATTAAAATTATGCTTTATATATTCACTTATCTCTAATCCTAGTTTGCAAACGAACTTCACATAAGCGGCGACTTCTTCCTCTTCTTCAACTTCTCGAGTTAAATCTAGATTATATATCCTCAAAGCGGTTTTAGTGAATACTAACATCTTGTCGAGAAGAGCCATGTTAAAGCTTCCAATCCAGCTTCTTCTCTCCTTTAATATTTTTTTAATGATTGTCATAAGTATGTTACAGTTTAACACATGCACTATTGTGGGAATTTGAGAAATTGATAATAAAAAAGCAGTGACGAGGTTGTATGCAGCGACATTGAATAAGTCGCATACTCGTCTTAAATCTCTCTCAATGAGGGCTTCCTTAAAAAGACTTATACTCCTCTGTGTGAGCTGATTTATAATTTCTATTTTTTTGG
>Ga0190363_1000041_pt1 | contig 68960 bp, 57 predicted proteins | sample 48721867_MG_FD_161272 | JGI IMG/M metagenome (GOLD analysis project Ga0190363, IMG submission 161272) | Hydrothermal vent microbial mat bacterial communities from Southern Trench, Guaymas Basin, Mexico - 4872-18-6-7_MG | ecosystem: Environmental > Aquatic > Marine > Hydrothermal vents >...
CTTTTCAACCAAAAGAAGATGGAGTTTCTGATGTTTCCAGAGTAAATTCTCAGGGCTATTTTGACTTATATGTCACAGAAGGAGTTTACAAAATTGAAGTTTCAGCAGGTCCTGCTTTACCATTTCCGATTCAAAAAGATATTTTAGTAGATAGTTCTGACAATTTTGCCATATCTAATGACGAGGTAGATATTGTTATTAAATTGGCACCACCAACAACCTATATTGAAGGATATGTAAAAGATGGAGCAGGAAATGGAATTTCCAATGTTGATATTTATTGTTGGTGCGAGGGAGGACCAGGCGGAGGTCATGCTCTTACTGATTCTCAAGGATATTATAAAATGTATGTGCCACCTTGTTCCAATTATCATGTTGGAGGATTTGCCAAAGATTATGGAGAATTACCAGAAAAGACAGGAATTAGTGTCACTTTAAATGAAAATGCTTTAGTAAACTTCATTGTTGATACTGAAAACTTGATTAACATTTCTGGAAATGTGAGTAAAAACTCTTCACCTTTAAGTTTTTGTGATGTTTGGATTACTCAAGGAAAATTTGGATTTGGAAAAGAAATAGGGGCTGGCAGAACTGACATTTCTGGAAATTTCAATTTAAAAATAAGAAAAGGACTTTCTAATTTATGGCTTCATGTGGGTCTGCCAGGGCAAGGAGAAATTTACAAAACAAAATTGAATGAAGGATATCAAATAAATTCCGATTTCACTAAAGACATTTCTATTTCTACTGCTATTTTGGAAATTCGTCTTTCTCCCGGAAATACTTTTTCTAATGTTTTTATTGGAGCTCACTCTCAAATTGCTGAGGTTTTTACTTCAAATTGTATTTCTACTTCAACAAATTATGATGTTTACCAAATAGAAGTTCCTTTTGAAAATGGAGGCACCCAATATACTATTGAAGGAGGAATTCCAGACTTTGGACCCCTTCCAGCTACTACTACCTTAATTACTACTTCTACCATTATCACTATTGATTTGAAAGATATTAAATTTTATACTGTCTCTGGAATTGCTACAACCTCTGATGGTTCTTTACCAAACGATGCCTTTGTTTGGGCAAGAGGAGAAAATGGAGGAGGTGGAGAAAAGATAGGTCAAGATGGAACTTTTAGCCTCAAACTAAGAGAAGGAATTTATGATATCGGAATTGGAAAAACAGGTTATACAGGTTCTGTTACTTCTGTAAATGTTACTTCAAATATTACAAATTTGGTTTTAACTTTAACCAAAAATCAAAGTCAAATTTCTGGAAAAGTAGAATATAATGGAACACCTATTGCTAATGCTTTAGTTTGGGCAGACGACGGAAGAGGAGGTTGGGCAGGTAGTGTTTCAGAAGCTGATGGTTCTTTTGTCTTGAATGTTTCACCAGGAGAATGGAAGGTTTCAGCAATAGCTGAAGGTTATGAACTGAGTTCTCCAATAAGAGTTTTGGCTCCAGCTGAAAATGTTATTTTAAATTTAACTCCTGTTGACTTTCAGCCAAAAAGAAAAGAAAAATCAATAAAACCTGTTCAAGGAGGTGTCATTCAAACCTCAGATGCTAAATTAGAGCTTCCTCCTGGAGCTTTAGGTTCTGAAACAATAGATACAACAATAAAACTTCAAAATACAATGAAAGTGCCTCAAGGAAAAGGAGTGAAAATTCTTTCTAATAAAGCAAAAGAGGTATCTGCTTATTATTCAACTGGAGACAACAAAGGAAGGTCTATTTTAGTTTTAAATAAAGAGGCTGTTTTAGAAATAAAGATAGAAAAATCAGAATTAATTTCAGCTGGCGTTAAAAGTTTAGAAAAAGCAAAGAAAATGAAAATTTCTTATTATGATTCTACTGCTTCAAACTGGGTAGAAATTCCAACAGTAGTTATTTTAGATCCTCCAAATGCAAATTGGGAGAATTTAAATTCAATTACTCTTAGAGCAAAAACCTCTCACTTTTCAGCTTTTGCTCCTTCTCTTCCAACCGAAGGAGCACCACCTACTCCTACTGGTTTAAGTGCAACCGCTGGAGATCAAAAAGTGACATTGAATTGGAATGCCTCTGAAGGAGCGACAAAATATAATATCTATTATAAAGTAGGAGAAAAATGGCCCTTTTTAACTCAAACTCAAAATACCTCTTTTACCCATACCGGATTAACAAATGGTGTTACCTATTATTATAAGGTTTCAGCTTTAAATGATGCAGATCAAGAATCAGCAGCTAGCGAAGCAGTATCAGCTACTCCTCAAGCTTCTCCATCGAGTGGTGGCGGTGGTGGTGTTATTCTTCCCTCAAATTTAGGAGATACTATTCCTCCTTCAATTTCAGATATTAAATTAAATGTCGGTGATACCTTTGTTAAAATTTTTTGGAAGACTTCTGAGCCTTCAATTTCTTGGATATTGTATGGCACCACAACAGATTATGCTTTTGAGATAAAAACCGCTACCTTTACTACTTCTCACTCTTTAACTTTAACCAATCTTTCTCCTTCTACTACCTATCACTTTGTCATAAAATCAAAAGATGAAAATTCAAATATAGCAAGTTTCACAGATAAGACCTTTACTACTTTGGGTGAAAAGTTGGCCAAAGAGAAAAAACCCTCTGAAATGACAGTTGAACAATTAAAAGCCGAAATTATAAGACTTCAAAAATTAATTATAAAAGTGCTTTTAGAGCTTATCTTGAGACTTCAGGCTAAATTAGAAATTTTAAAAAGATAAAATTTTCGCTTTACCTTGACAGATTGATTTTAATTATTTAAGATTTATTTTAATATTGAAAAAGGTCGGCCAAAAAAGGTCAAAAAAATAAAAAAATTAAACTATAAATTATGACAATTGAAAAGTGGAGTAAAATTGCTCTAGAAACATTTAGAGAAAATTTAAGTGGGGTTTTTAAATTTGTTATTTTTAATTTGTTTGGAGCAATTTTTGTTTTTTTAATTGGTTGGATAATTGCAAAATTGGTGGGAAAAATTGTAACCCAAGTTTTAATTCGCCTGAAAGTAAATCAATTTTTTGAGAGTACAGGATGGCAAGAGGCATTAGAAAAAGCAGAAATAAAAGTAAATTTAGCTGAATTTATTGGTGAAATTTGTAAATGGATTTTAATTATTATTGCTTTGACTGCCTCAATTGAGGTTTTAGGTTTTTACCAATTTGCAGATTTATTAAATCGCTTTGTTAGCTGGCTTCCTAATTTATTGGTTGCTATTGCAATTTTTGTGGTAGCTATAGTTGTAGCTGAAATTTTAGAGAAGGTATTAAAAGCTAGTATTAAGAAAATGGGAGTAAATTATGTAGGAGTAATAGGAGGAATAACCAGATGGGGAATTTATATTTTTGCTCTTTTGTTAATTTTAAACCAATTAGGAGTAGGTAGAGAAATTATTAATGCCATTGTTTATGGAATTGTAGGTACTTTAACTTTAGCTTTGGGTTTATCATTTGGATTGGGTGGCAAGGAAATTGCTCAAGAGATAATCAAAGAAATTAAAAAGAAAATTTTTGAAAAATAAAGATTTTTTTACTCCCATTCAATAGTAGCTGGCGGTTTGCTACTAATATCGTAGACTACGCGACTTATTTGAGGTATTTCATTGGTAATTCTTTGTGAGATTTTTTCTAAAACTTGATAGGGTAATTTAGCAAAAACCGCAGTCATTGCTTGTTCGCTTTCTACTACTCTCAAGGCAATAACATAACCGTAAAATCTTTTATCTCCTTTTATTCCAGTAGTTTTGATATTGGTAAAGATTGGAAAATATTGCCATAATTTATCTTTCAATTTGGTTTTTTCAATTTCTTCTCTAACGATTTTATCTGCTTTTTTCAAAAGCTCAATTTTTTGTTTGGTGATTTTACCAATTATTCTTATTGCTAAACCCGGACCTGGAAAAGGTTGTCTGAAAATGATTTTGGAAGGCAAATTTAACTTTTTTGCAATTTCTCTTACCTCATCTTTATAAAGATCTCTCAAAGGTTCAATAATTTTTTCAAACTTTATTTTAGAAGGCAATCCTCCTACATTGTGATGGGTTTTAATTTTTTCAGAGAACTTTTTAATTCCAGATTCAATCCTGTCAGGATAAATAGTCCCTTGGATTAAATATTTTGCTTTGACTTTTTTTGCTACTTTTTCAAAAACCCTAATAAATTCTCTACCTATAATTTTTCTCTTTTTTTCAGGATCTTTTACCCCTTTTATTTTATTAAAAAACCTTTCTTTTTCTTTTAAGATTAAAAAAGAAATACCCATTGATTTAAAAAAGTTTTCAATTTCTTTTGTTTCACCTTCTCTTAAAAAGCCATGGTCTACAAAAACAGCGGTTAAATTTTTACCAATAGCTTTTGAAGCTAAAACACAAGCACATGCTGAATCAATTCCTCCAGAGACAGCAATAATTGCTTTTTCATTTTTTACAATTTTTTTAATATTTTGAATTTCTTTTTCAATTACATTTTCTATTTTCCAGTTTTTTTGACATTTACAAATTTCAAAAAGAAAATTTTGAAAAATTTTTTGTCCGTTTTTTGTCTCTGGCACTTCTGGATGCCATTGAACTCCAAAAATTGGTTCCTTTTTATGACAAAAAGCACAAATTTCAGTATTTTTTGAAAAAGCCAAAATTTCAAAATCTGGAGGCAAAAAAACAACTTTATCTTGATGAGACATTAAGACTGTTTCTTTCTTTTTTAACCCTTTTAAAATTTTTATTGGTTTTTTGATAAAAACCTCAGTTTTTCCATATTCTTTTAACTTTCCTTTTTCTATCTTTCCTCCAAAAATTTGAGCTAAAAGTTGATGTCCATAACAAATTCCCAAAATGGGCAGTTTTAGTTTAAAAAGAGACATATTACATTTTAGGGCTCCTTTTTCATAAACACTCAAGGGTCCTCCAGAAAGAATTAATCCTTTTATTTTGTATTTTTTGTTCAATCTTTCAATTTCTTTTAAAGTTATTTTTGGAGAGACAATATGAGAAAAGACTCTTTCTTTTCTAATTTTTTTTCCAATCAAATGGCAATATTGACCTCCAAAATCTAAAATTAAAATGGTATCTACTTTCATAAGATTAAATCTAAAGTTTCACCACAATTTGGACATTTACCATTTTTATCATATCTTTTTATAAAATAACCCATTCTTTCAATACACAAAGCATCACATTTTGGGCAAAAAGTATTTTCATTAGGAAGGCCAGGCACATTTCCAATATATACATATTTTAAACCTTCTTTTTTTCCTATCTCAAAGGCTTTTTTTAGGGTATCTATTGGAGTATCAGGAATTTCTTTTAATTTCCAGGAAATCTTTCCACAAAATTGAGTGATATGCCAAGGGACATTATCTCCCAATTCCTCTTTAATAAATTTAGCAATTTTTTTGAAAACATCTTCTTTATCATTTAAAGTTGGAATTACTAAAGTTGTTACTTCTACCCAAATTCCTTTTTCTTTTAATCTTTTTAAATTTTCCAATACTGGTTTTAATCTTCCTCCACAAATTTTTTGATAAAAATTTTCATCAAAGCTTTTTAAGTCTACATTGACCGCATCTAAATAAGGATAAATTAACTCAAATAATTCTTGAGACCAAAATCCATTACTCACCCAATTGTTTTTAATTCCTTTTTCTTTTGCCAATTTCATTATATCTAAAGCAAATTCAGAGAAAATTGTAGGTTCTGTATAGGTATAAGAAATGCTTGGTAAATTATTTTCAATAGCAATTTTTACAATCTTTTCAGGTGAAATTTTTTCTCCAGGAATGATTTTTGCTTTTTTGTAAGATTGAGAAATTTCCCAATTTTGGCAATGCAGACAAGTAAAATTACATCCTACAGTAGCAATAGAGAGAGAAAAGCTTCCTGGTAAAAAGTGGAAAAAGGGCTTTTTCTCAATAGGATCAATGTGACAGGCAATGATTTTTCCATAATTTAAAACATGAAGATTTCCTTTTATATTTTCTCTTACTCCACATTTTCCTCTTTCTCCACAATCTAAAACGCAATAATGAGAACAATTTTGACATTGAACCTTTTTATTTTTTAATTTCTTAAACAAAAAAGCCAGCTTCATTAAATTTTAATATATCACTTTAAATTTAAAAAAGAAAGACAAAACTTGATAAAGTTTTAGCAAAAATTTTATAATTATAAAAATAATGAAAAGAGAAAAATTACTTTTAATAATTTTAGCAGTTTTAATAATAGGAGGATTTTTCGCCTTTTTAAATTTATCAAAAAAGAATTTAAAAAAAGAAACTCAACCTTCAAAACCTCCACCCTCTATTGAAGAAAAATCTCAGGTCTCTCCTGCTTTTTTTCCAAAAAGAATTTATAATTTATCTGGAACTATTCAAAAAATAAAAGACAATTCAATTGTTTTTAAAACAAATGTTCCCTATTTGAACAAAGAAGGGAAAGTAGTTAAAATAAAAGAAATTAGAGAAGCAATGATTACTCCAGAGACTAAATTTTTTAAATTGCAATTTGTAAAAATAGGCCCAAATAGGAAAACTCCAAAACAAATGATTATTTCTTTTGAAGATTTAAAAGTAGGAAATTTCATTGAGGTGTTTTCAAATCAAGATATTTCAAAATTAAAAAAATTTAAAGCAAAAAAAGTGATACTTTTACCTTAAAAATTAATGAGAAAAAAAATTTTAAAAGAGGCAATTTTTTTGTTTCTCTTTTTCTCTTTACCTTTTTTTGTTAAAGCAGGAGTATCTTGTTCAATTGTTTTAAAAACTCCCACTTCCACCTGTTTTGCTTCCCAGGCCCAGGTTGAATTAGAATGGGAGGTTCAGCCTTCAGGTTGCTATCCAGAGCCTGACATTTTTTATATTTTAAGAAGAAAAGTAGGAGAAACGAATACTTCCACTGTTGCTTCTACTACTTTAACTTCTTTTACCGACAATACAATTGAAAGTGGAGAAAAATATGTCTATCAAATAAGAGGTGAAAAAGGAGCTAATGTTTGGTATTCTAATCAAGCTACCTCCACTGCTATTTATTGTCCTCCTACACTTTCAATTTCTACTTCAACTTGCAAAACCGATGGACCTCACATTGTCTTAAATTGGAATTTGTCTTCTCCTGGCAATCTAAAAAAATATGAAATTTTTAGAGATGGAATAAAAATTTTTGAAGTTTCTTCAACTACAAATAGTTATGACGATGGTCCTAATTTAAAAGCTGGTGAAAATTACAGTTATTTTATAAAAGCCATTTGGGAAGATGGAAATACTACTAGTTCTCAAATTAGTTCTATAATAGCTCCTGCTTGTCCTCCTATTTTGAGTTTAGGTTCTAAATGTTTAAATTTTGAACCTGGAGGTCCTCAAATTAATCTTTCTTGGACTTCAAGATATGGAGTTCAAAAATACCAAATTTATAGAAAACTGCCAGGTGAGACAACATCTAATTTGTTAGGAGAAACTACTGCTACAAATTTTAATGATAATTTAGTAAAAACATTTTCAAATTATTATGAAGAAGGCAATATCTCTTATTTTGTCCAAGCTATATGGTCAGCAACTACCTCTGCCAGCTCTTTAGAAAAAGAAATTTCTATACCTCGTTGTCCCCCCTTTTTAACTGTAGAAAGCCGTTGCGAGGAAATTCTTCCCAATTGTCCTCAAATGCAACTTTCTTGGACAGGAACTTTAGGAGCTCAAGGCTATTATGTTTATAGAAATGGCACTATGATTCATAGTGGAACGGGTCAATTTTTCTCTTATCTTGATCAAAATCCCTGTCCAAAGATAGAAAATGAATGTAATCAAGAATTGAATTGTACCAGTAGTTATAAAGTATCAGCAGTAGTCTCTGGAATAGGAGAAATTTTTTCTGAAACTACTACAAAAGGAGTAGATTGTGAGACTATTGAATCTCCTTCTCCTTCACCTGATTTAAAGTCAATAAAAAGTTATTGTAGTGAAAATGGAGACCCAATAATTGAAATTTCCTGGCAGGCTTCAAATAATGTCATTTACTATACAATTTATAGGAATGGAGTAAAATTAACCGATTATAACAAGACTACCTTTTTAGATACTGGAATTGAAGCAGGTTCAAGTTATAGCTATTTTGTTATCGCAAAAGGTATAAAAGATACCCAGACAACTTCTACCAATGCTACTTCAATTGTTGCTGTAGATTGTTCTCTACCTCCAAAACCAGATATTAGTTTGTCTACAGGTTGCGACAATGGCACCCCTTATGTAGAAATTTATTGGTCAACCTCTACTCAAAGCTATGGTTATAAAATTTTAAGAGGAACTAGTACCGACTTAACTACTCTCAAGACTATTTTACCTTCAAACCCTGAATTTATTTCAGGAAAATGGCGAGATACCTCAGTTGATCATTCTGTTACTTATTATTATCAAGTAAGTTCTTTAGGAGCTCCAACAAAAGATGGAACTCCTATAGGAGAGACAGGTTCTGATATTAAAATTGTTACCACTCCTTCTTGCTATCCTGAATTACCAAAAACTTCTTTAACTACAGGTTGTGAAAGTGATGGTTCACCTTATGTGATAGTTTCTTGGAGTACACATCATGCCAATACAATAAAATATGAAATTTATCGCAAAGACTATAGTACCACAACTCCTATTAAAACTTTTTCTACTTCTACTACCTCTTGGAAAGACACTTACCCTTCTGTAGATTACAGCACCACTTATCAATATAAAGTAGTTGCTATAGGACCTACAGGTCTTAAAAGCACAGAAGGTTACAAATCTATTGATACTCTTTCTTGTTTGCCATCAACTCCTATTTTAACTTTAACTACAGGTTGTGAAAATTATTCACCTTATGTGAATTTAAGCTGGACTACCGACGAGGCCAATACTGACTATTATGAGATTTATCGCCAAGATTGGAGCACTAGTACTCCCATTGCTACTACCTCCCTTGGGGTTTTATCTTGGAAAGATACCACTAACCTTGATCACGAAGCCACCTATACTTACAAAGTAGTAGCTGTAGGACCTGTGGGAAAAAGTGAAAGTAATGAAGAATCAATTAAAACGTATTATTGCAAACCTCCTGGTACCTTTTTATTAAACACTCCATTTAATGCTTATTGCCAAGGTTCTTATCCCAGAGTAGACATTTCTTGGACCACAAGTTCCAAAGCCCTTTATTATGAACTTTATCGCTATGATATCAACAAAGATAGTACCACTACCATTTTCAATATAACTTCTACTTCCTATACTGACATTGGTTTTGGGAAAGCCCTAAAGTTTGATGGGAATGATTATGTAAAGATTTCTGGGTTAGATGTAGATCGAACATGGGGAGTTACTACTACTGTTGAATTTTGGATGTTTTGGACAGGAAAAGACAATCAGATGCCTTTTGGTTGGAAAGAACCTTATGATCTTTGGTTTAGAAGTGGATGTTTTGGATTTAATACTGGACAAGGTAATGTGTATGGTATTTCTTCAGCAGGATTGGCTAATCGTTGGGTTCATGTAGTAGCAATGTTTTATAATGGAGTACCTTCTGATAAGCACAATGCGCTGTATATAAATGGTGTGAAACAGAATATTTTTTCATGCTTAGGTAGTACTAGTGCAAGTAGAAGAGTTACTTCTGAAGCTAAAATAAGCGGTTGGGCATATGGTAGTGGATATTATTTTGAAGGTATCATAGATGAAGTTCGTATTTACAATCGTGCTTTAAGTGACACCGAAGTAAAAGAGCATTATCAAGGAATTTACAAAGATGAAACAGGTTTAGTAGGTCTTTGGCATTTTGATGAGGGAGAAGGTCAATATGTCTCTGATAGTTCAAATTATGGTAATAATGGAATTTTGGGAGGAAGCGAAAGTAGTCAATCTTCTGATCCCACCTGGGTTGAAAGTGGTATTCAATGTAACACAGATTATAAATGGACAGCAAAGGCATTTAATGAGGGAGGAAGTACATCTTCCTCTAATAGTTTTTCTACCACTACTCCTATTTGTCCTCCTACAAAGCCAGGTTTGGTTTTGGAAACCTCTTGTGATCCTACAAGCACAAATCCTTTTGTCAAAGTTAAATGGTCTTTTTCTATTAGAGCTCAAAATTATGAAATTTATAGAGATGGAGTATTAATTGCTACTACTTCTCAAGACACAGATACTGAAAAAAGAGTTTTTATTGATTACAATTTAGAAGAGACAAAAACTTATAACTATTATGTAAAAGCTATAGGTATTGCAGGTAATGCCACATCAGATGTTATTTCTATTACTACTCCTTGTTGTTCTCCTGAAAAACCTAAAAATTTTAAAGCCCAATTTGAATGTTCAGGAAGTTATCCAAGGATAAAGCTTACCTGGGATGATTCAGATTGTACTGAATATTACAAAATTTATAGAGAGGAAAATGGAAGTATGACAGATTTGGGAGCTATTTCTGATACAGATAGTGACTCTTATACCTTTTTTGATAGCTATCCCAATGTAAAAGTTAATACCGCCTACACCTATTGGATAAAAGCCTTTGCCTCAGGAGGAATAGAAAGCCCTGCTTCTAGTTCATCTATTCCACAAGGAAATTATTGTTCTCCCTCCACTCCTTCAATTACCTCTTTAACCACTGACTGCACCAGCTCTTCTCCAATTAATGAGATTTCTTGGCAAGATGACACTCCTTTTAATACCTTTGAATATAGAATTTACAGAAATACAGTCAATTCTATTCCTTCAACCCCTATAAAAGTGATTGCCTCCAGTACTTCTGAATTTTCTACTCGCAAATGGATAGACAAAGATCCTTCACTTTCTAATGAAACTACCTATTATTATTGGGTAGAAAGTGTAGGTCCTGCAGGAAGTGCTACTTCTTCACCTTCATCAATCACCACTCTTTATTGTGGTTCTCCTACTGCTCCTAATTTGTCTTTTGAGAAAGCTTTTTGTAAAAAAAATTGTCCGTATTTAACTTTAAGTTGGACTACTTCAAGCGAGGCTACTTCCTACAATCTTTACCGGATAAATCCAGATAATACTACTTCTACTTACTCTACCAGATTACCTCCTTTTACAGACAGAGGCCAATATGCTTTAGAATTTGATGGAACGGCTGATTATGTGAAGGTGCCTTATATTCCAGAATATGACCTTCAAACTTTAACTATTGAACTCTGGATGAAAACAAATGCTTATCCAAGCTATGCAGGCTCATCGTATGGAGACTATTTAATCTCAATAGCCTACGGGAGATATTTATGGATAGGCACCTATGCAAGTGGTAAAAATCATATCCAATTTGGACTTGATTTTGAGAATGCTGGCTGGAAAAGCATTAGAACCTATGACATTCCTCAAAATAAATGGGTTCAGGTAGTAGCTACTTATGACGGAGAAGAGATGAAATTATTTATTGATGGTGAAGAAAAAGCGAGTAAAACCATTACAGATAGTATTTGGACTGGTCCAAGTTATCATCTTAAAATTGCAGAAGGTTATAAAGGACTAATAGATGAAGTCCGTATTTACAATCGTGCCTTAAGTGAGAGTGAAATCAAAGAACATTATCAAGGTATCTACAAAAATGAAACAGGTTTAGTAGGTATGTGGCACTTTGATGAAAGCGAAGGAACTACCGTCTATGATAGTTCTAATATGAAAAACAATGGAAAAATTGCAGGCGTTGAATGGGTAGAAGGCAAATCAGGAAGCGCTTTAGATTTTAGCGGAGAAAAAGGATATGTGGATTGTGGAACCAGTGCAAGTTTATTAATTGGAAGACCATTAAGCATTGAAGCATGGATTAAACCATCTAAACCAAATTCTCGCCAGGAAGCAATCGTTACTGCTTCAAAAGGGGGTGATGCAATATATTATTTATCTATTGGCGCTGGAGGAAATGGTAAAATCTTTTTTTGGAGAGAAGAAGAAGATGGAACAGATTTCTATATTTATTCAAATTCTAAAATATTAGATACAGACTGGCATCATATTGTAGCAGTAGATGATGGCACTAACTTTAAAATTTATATTGATGGTAATCTAGATAAGTCAGAAGATGAATCAGGATATAGCCAAACACCAGATGCAATAACAAGCTGTTATATTGGAAACTATGAAGAGAGTTGGGGTTCTGTATATAAATTTACTGGAATTATTGATGAAGTCCGAATTTACAACAGAGAGTTAAGTGATTCTGAAGTAAAAGAACATTATCAAGGAATTTACAAAGATGAAACAGGTTTGGTAGGTCTCTGGCATTTTGATGAGGCGACAGGGACAGCGGTTGAAGATAGTTCTCCTTTTAATAACGATGGCACTATAAAAAATGAAGGTGCTAAATGGGTTTTGCCTTCAGATGCTCCTTACTATGTAAAACCCTTAGAGGCAAATCAAACATATAAATATTTTGTAAAAGCTGTTGGGGTATACTTAGAAAGTACATCATCCAATGAGGTTTCTACTACTACTTTGTCTTGCAAACCTTCAAAACCAGATTTAAAGGTTATTCCAGAATGCGATTATAGTATTTCTCCACCAAAATCAATTATAAATTTGAGTTGGTCATCAGATCCTAATACTGAATATTGGGATATTTGGAAAAAAAGAATAGATGAAGCTTCTTATACAAAAATTGATAGAACTACCCAAAATCTCTATGAAGATAGAAATGTTCAAAGTTCTACAACTTATGAATATTATTTAACTGCGGTAGGTTATAATGCAAGTTTTACTACAACTTCTGATGCTATTTCCACCACAACTTTAGAATGTTTCCCTATTCCTTATAATGGAAGTGTTTTTTCAATCACTACTACTCCAACTTGCAGGGGTTACAATTCTGTAATAAAAATTGAGTGGCCAAAAGATACTTCCGGCGGTACCATTTATTATAATATCTGGGAAAATGGAGCAAAAATAGCTCATGATATTCCTGCAGATATTGCCGAATATCTTCGTTATGTTACAGCTACAAATACTACTTTCTCTTACAATGTGGAAGCTGTAGGTCAGGGAGGAAATTCAGTATTTTCTTCAACTTCTACTACTACCTCTCTTGATTGTGAAAGTTTACCTCCTTTCCCACCTTTTATCTTTGCTACTTCTACATTTGAAGTTGATCCATCTCAAAATCCCTTTATGCAGGCTATCCAATTTTGGTGGATTGGTTCTGGTAATGCCGATTATTATCAGGTTTTAAGAAGCACCTCTACAGAATTTTCTCAAATTGCAACAAGTAGTTCTAGCACCATTAGTTATACAGATTATACCGTAAAAGATAACACCACTTATTATTATCAGTTAATTGCTGTCAACAAAAATGGAACTGCAACTTCTAATATTGTTTCAATTTATGTCCCAACTGCCAGACCTGGTCCTTTTGCCTTGTCTGGTTATTGGTTAGAAGAAAACTTAATTCATCTTAGTTGGCAGGGAGCTTCTACGACACCTGCAGGAGGAATTGTGACTTATGAACTTCAAAGATCTAACACTTCAACTTTTGCTACTTTTGACAAAATTTATAGTGTTTCTTGTTCTCCTGCCCATCCTTCTTGTGTCTCTTCCCAAAGAGAATACGATGATAGCCCTCCTCTTTGGCACAGAATTTATTACAGAGTAAGAGCTACTAATAATGGAGGAGAAAGGTTCTCTAACATTTGGGATACTGGTCCTCGGACACCTTCTTGGAGAGAAATTAAGCCTTAAATTTTGTGGGCGCGCAAGGACTCGAACCTTGGACCCCTGCAATGTGAGTGCAGTGCTCTACCTGCTGAGCTACGCGCCCAAAAGTTCTTTTTAATTTTTATATAAAAAATCAACTAGAAACAATCAAGCTTTAAAAGAACTTAAAATATTTTATTGTGCAAAACTTTTTGTCCATTCTGGTTCAGGGGGATGATTTTTGCTTTTTAAAATTTGTCTCCAAGCTTCATCAGTTAATCTATTTTTCATTGGTTGTTTAAATTCGTAATAGCTAAAAACAGGTCCTACACCTAATAAAATATGTCCTTGGGGAAGTTTGTAAGCTACCACTAAGGTTTTAATATAACCTACTCCCTCTTCTAAAACTTTTTTGGTATTTCCTTCAGTATGAACATCAGCAATCAAAGTGGTTTTGAAAATATTAGGATCAGTTTCGCCTTCAGCAACAAATTTTATTAGTCCTTCTGAGACACTACCAAAATTCTTAATAAAATCATATTCCCTCTCGGTTAAAGGTTTGTTTTCTAATTCTTTTTTGGAAATTTTTAATAATTTTTCTAAAACTTCAGAAAATCTTTCTAAAGCAAGCTCAATTTTTAATTTTTCTAATTCTTCTTGGGGTACTAATTCCTTTAATCCCTTGTTAGTCATTTTAGTAAGATTTAAAAGACAGGCATAAAATTGTGGAACTGGCTCAACATAACCTACAATTTTTGGCTCAAGAAATCCTCCCAATTCAGCCATAGTGTAACTTTGTTTTACATATAAAATTGTATCGTGTCTTAATTCAGTCCAAGAAGCCAAAGCAGTGTTTAATTCTTTATCTTGCCAGGCTTTAGTTTGCATGAAAGTTTGATATCCTTTACCAAATTTTTTTAATAAAGATTTCAAAACATAAAGCCAATTCCAATAAAGATTTTTAAACCATTCCTCTTGGGGAAGAGAATCTATTTTCGCTTTCAGTTCAGAAAATTTCTTTTCATAATCTGAGTAATTTGTGTCTCCTAATTCTTTTAAAATTTCCTTTGCTCTTTTTGAACCAAATAAAGCCATGATATCTAATCCTCTTGGAAAACCCCTTACTTCTCTTTCTGCTGGTGGAGGACATCCTTTTACATCAGTTTTGACCCAGCTAAAAGGTCTATTTTTTCTATATTCAGGATAAGGATCATCCCAAGAAAAAGTAAAAGGTTTTTCTTTGGTAGGCAAAGGAAGTTTTTTTCCAGTATATTCACCTGAATAAGGAGAAACAATTTCTGAAAAAAGCCAAGAATCAAGTGTGAATCTCTGACCCATCAATCTAAATCCTTTAGTAGTTTTTAAAAGTTTTTTTGCCTGAAATTTCAATTTTTGAATTTCTTTTTCAGTTAAAGGAGGACAAGGCATAAATAATTCACAAGCTCCCAACCCACTATAAATTTTTGGATTATAAGGAAAATTTAAAAGTCTATCTCTAATTTCTGAATATTTTCTTTCCAGATCTTGAGAAGATAACTTTTCTTTAAATAAACTTTTTAATACTTTAGCATATTCATAAGGACCTAAATCTTCGGAAAAGCCAACAAAGAAAGAAGTAATGGCATAAATTCTTTGCCATTTTTCTTGGATTTTTTTACTTTCTAAGAATTTTTTCACAATTAAACTTGCCTGAAGGGTTTGAATTTTAGCATCATATTCTGAAATAATACCTCCCATTGGACCAGTACAAAAAGATTGTCCTTTAGAAAGAAAAGGAGAACCTTCAATTAGAGCCGTCATTCTTCCATACCACATCATTGCCTTAAAATAATTTTTAAGTTTTTCTGATTTGGTATAATGACCCCGAGGAAGATATTGAGAATAATCCTCTTTGTAAATAAAAATTGGAGAGAATTCCCAACCTTTATGTTTTTCAATTAATTCAATTTCTTTTTGAACTAAATCTCTTACAAAATCTGGAGTCTCAAAAGTATATTTTTGAACCTCTTTTTCATTAAAAAGATTAAAAAATTTCCCCTCTTTTAACTGGGCAAGAATTATTTCATCACAAAAGTCTTTTGGTCCCTTACAATTGATTTCTTTTTTAATATTTTCTTTTGTAGCAATCTGATTGGATTTGGGTTTTAACAATTCTAAAGCTACTGAAAAATAAGCTACATTTCTTTTTGCAGCCTCTTTTAAATCTTTTGAAGGAGCGTTTTTATACTCTAAAAGAGCATCATCAAAAAATTCTTTACTCATTTGCCAGAGATCATCATAAAAAAGATCTCTTTCTAATTTCATTAAGGTAGCATCAAAAAAGATATGATAATAATGCAAAAGGGAATCTGTAGTAATAAAAATTGGAAGATCTTTCCATTTTAAAGCAGAATAAAATTTAACAAAGTCATCTGGTTCATCAACAAGGTCTTTTGGAGTGGGAATTACCACAAAACCATTTTTTTTCAAAAGATAAAGAGCTCTGGGACTGAGTTTGATCTTTTCAGAAAATTCTTGATAGTTAGAGATATCTTTAATTTTAAGAGGAAGCGGGTAGGAGGGAATTTGGGGAGTAACATCAACTTTCTCCAAGACAATATCTTCTGATTTAATTAGGCGTTTAGTTAAAGCAAGTGTAGTTGGGATTTTGGTTGGGCTTGGGGTTTTGGTTGGAGCTGGGGTTACAGAAACTGGAACTTGAGGTTGGGTTTTTTTCTTTTGCCAATAAAAAACACTACCAAAAACACCAACTAAAATAAAAATACCAATTAAAAAAATTATAACTTTCTTTTTCATCTTTCAATTTTTATTTTACCATTTTTAATTTCACCAAACAATTGGGGTGGAAAACTTTTTTGGGCTAATTTTTCAAGAAATTTGCGAGATTTTTCTTTTTCCATTAAAAATGGCTGACTGAGATTGCTTTGAATGGGAAACAATTGAAAAATGGCTTTTTCTGGGTAAATTTCCAAGCCCACTGCTAAGCCTTGTTGAGTTTTTTCTGAAAAATATTGGTCAAAGATGAAATTTCCCAAAGAATAAAAAATTAATTTCCCTTGATATTTTTCTATCTCTTGGACTACATGAGGATGAGAGCCAATTATTAAATCTGCCCCCGCCTCAATTATTTGATGGGCTAATTTTTGCTGAAAAATTGAACTTTTTTGTTGATATTCATTTCCCCAATGCAAAATGACAATTAGAAATTTTTCCGGATTTAATTTTTTTGTTTTTTTTACAATTTTTACAATTTTTTCATTTGAACAATTGAAGGAGAAGGTTTTATTGAAAGCAACAATAACAATATTATCTTTTTTAAATAAAAAATCTTTATCACATCTTATTGGATGACCAACAAAATCAATGTTAGAGTGATTTAAAAAATTTTTAGTTTCCTCAAGACCAAAATTGGCCATATCAAAAGTATGATTGTTTGCCAAAGACAACAAATTAAAATTTGAAAAAGAAAGAGCTTTTGTGGCTTTTTGAGAAAAAGCAAATTTTGAAAGCCGAAAACCAAAATCTGGTGGATTTTTAACAATTGGCCCTTCCAAATTTCCAACTACAAGATCAACTCCTCTTAAAAAATGGTTGATTTTTTTAAAAGGATAAAAAATACTGTTTTTTTTCATTAAATATTCTACCTTTCGATCAAGCATTATATCTCCTACAAAGAGTAAGGTTTTTACTTTTTTTTCTTTTAAATTTTTCTTTTCTCCTTTTTCAAAAACGACACTAAAATAAGAGGTAGTTTTATCTATATTAGAATTTTTTAAAAAATCAGCAGAGTTTTTGTAGGCAATAATTTTTGGTTTTTCTTTGTTTTGCAATTTAGCGAAAAATCTTGCTCCATATAAACATTGCCAGCAATCAACCTCTATGTTTTCAAAATCTTTTTTTTCAAAATTTAACAAAACCCTAATACTTTTTTTATCATGAAATTGGGCAATATTTTTTGGAAGATAGTGAGAAAAATCAACACTGGCAACAACTATGGTATGAGGGGAGGCTTTTGAATTTATTATTTCAATGAGAGAATTCATTTTTTCTTTTGAAATATCAAAAGGGACTAAAATTGGTAAAATTTTTGTATCAGGAAAATGATTTTTAATATAAGGTAACAAATTTGTTATTGCGTGCTCTCTTTCAATAGAGAAATTACTAAAACAAAAATCATTTTTTTCAATTAATTTTTTCAAAAGTGTATTGTCAATTTTAAGATTTTTAAAATTTTCAACATCAAGATTAAGAGTTATAAATGAAGTTTTTTTGCACAATATTGCACTATTAAAATGATCTGGGCCTAACAAAATAATAGTTTTTGGCTTTTCTTTTAAAGAGATGTATTTGAAAAATTTTTGGATAATTTCTTTTGCCAACAAATGATGAGGAACAACACCACTTGCTACAGAATAAGAATGACGAGGGGTGTAGATGGGAGTATTTTCTTTTTGGTAAAAACTTTTGAGTTTTAAGACTCCAAAGATAAAACTAGCATTAATTGAAATAATCAGTAAGATGATCAAAAGAATGAATTTTTCTAAGAAAAATTTCATTCAAAATTTTTTGAAATATTTTTCATTAAAATTTCTTTAATAAAGCAAGACAAAAAATTTCTTTTGTAATTAAAAAGCCAAGGGTAAAATTAACATCATCCATATTACACTTTAATTATTCTCAAAACTCCTAAAATAGCTACAATTAAACCAACTACTCCTAAAAGTCCTAAATATTTTAGCTCTTTTTTGATATAACCAAACCAAGAAAAATAAGCAAAAAAACAAAAGAAAAACAACCTCCAAGGATCGTGAGAAGTGAAACCTTGAAAGCCGAGAAATCCTAAAAATCCTAAAAAACCCTGTAGCCAATAATGTTTGTGTTTGTTTTCATCCATTGTTTTTATTTAAGTCCTCTAAATTTAGATTTTTGGACCTTTTGATACTCAAAATAGGAATAAGTGATGAGATAAATAACCACAATAATTATTGGTACTAAAATAAACCAAAAAACATACTCTTTGAGAATGAATCCTAATAACATGATTAAACCTATGATTTTAAATAATCTGCTACCTAATTGATGAGTTTTATTCCAAACTTCATCACTGGTTAAAGTCCAGGGGGTTTTAATGCCAATAAACCAGTTTCTTTTTGCTTTTTCTGATAAGACTCCACAATAATAAAAGAGTATTGCCAAAGCAGGTATTATTGCTTTACCTATATCAAATCTTAATCCAAGATTCCAAAAAATCATTAAAAGATAGAGATAAAACAGAAAAAGAAAAAGTAAAATGATAAATCTATCAAAATACTTTCTAAATTTTTCAATATTCTTTTTAAGAGGATCTATTTTAGGGATAATCAAATAAAGCAAAAAAAGACCGATTGAAATTAAGGGCATTAAAAATAATCCCCAAAATTTAGATAGATAACCCTTAACTTCTCCTTTGGTATTCCAATGCAAAGCCATTTTTTCTGGCATCTTAGGATAAAGAGAGATTGCCATTATAACCATTAGACCAAAAAGAGCAAATAAATAAAGATAAATTTTTCGGATAAATGGATAGTGGGTTTTGTTTTTCATATTACTATAAATTATAGCAAAAACTTCTACAAAAGAATTTTAAGTGGGCTCATCCAAAACGTCAGACGAGAGATATAAAATCTTTAAAATCGCCTTAAAATGAATTCGTAGCGAAAAATTTTGGCTGCCGGGCTAGGATTCGAACCTAGACGCCAGGGTCCAGAGCCCTGTGTCCTACCATTAGACGACCCGGCAATTTTTTAAACTTCTAAATATTTCTTTATTGCAATATAACTTGAAATTACCGCTAATGCAATACCTATTCCAAATTGAATTAACAATATCTTTCCTAAATTTAATAAAAAATAATTGAAGAGATTAAATCCCCCCAAAAAATATTCCAATTTTGGGGTTAAAAAATATAAAAAAGTAGTAGTAATACTAAAAGAAATTAAACCTGCAAAAAAACCCTCCAAAAATCCTTGAACCAAATAAGGTCCCCTAATGAACCAATTTGAAGCTCCTACCAATCTTTGAATTTTGATTTCTTCTTTAAAATTGAAAATAGTCAATTTAATAGTAGTGAAAGTGATTAAAATTGCAATAAAACTTAAAATAACACTAATTATAATCCCTGCTTTTTTGATATTTTCAGTAGTAATGAAAATTTGCTGAATGATTTTTTCTCTTTCCGAAAAGTCAACTTCGTCTATTAAATCTCCAAAATGAGAATTTAAAAAGCTAACTAATTTTTGATATTGTTCAAAGTTTGAAAGGGTAATATTTAAATGAGCCAAAAAGGGATTGCCTAAAATTTCTAAGGATTCCATTAATTCTTTATCGTCTTTGTGTTTTCTTTTAAATTTTTCTTTTGCCTCTTTTTTAGAAACATATTCTATTTTTTTTACTCCTGGATAATTACTTAATTTTTCTTTTACTTTTAAAATTTCTGTCTCTGGAAGATCTTCTTTAAAAAAGACACTAATGTCAGCTTTTTCTTGGACCAAAGAAATTAAATGATCAACCACTCCCTTAAAAAGAAAAATTGAGCTAATCAAGAGAATTACTAATGTTAAGACAAATAAAGTAGCTAAAGAAAGTCCTGGATTGTAAAAAAAGTTTTTCCACCCAAAAGAAATTACTCTTTTAATAAAAGTAAACATAAAATTTTATAATATAAATTTTCCTCTTTTGACATCCCTTATAACTTTTCCTTGTTCCAAAGTGATAACTCTTTTTCCTAATCTATTTACTAAATCTTTCTCATGGGTAGCTAAAATTACTGTGGTTCCCATCTCATGGATTTTAACAAAAAGTCTTAAAATTTCCAAAGCATTATAAGGATCTAAATTTCCAGTAGGTTCGTCTGCTAAAATTACTTTTGGCCTATGGATCAAAGCTCTGGCAATAGCCACCCTTTGTTTTTCACCTGCTGAAAGTTCTTGAGGATAATTTTCTGCTCTTTCTACCAATCCTACTATTTCCAAAACCTGAGGTACATTTTTCATAATTTCTTTATCTGTTGCTCCAATTACTTCTAAAGTGTAAGCTACATTCTCAAAAGTAGTTTTATTTGGTAAGAGTTTGTAATCTTGAAAAACAGCTCCAATTTTTCTTCTTAAAAGATGAATTTTACTTTTTTTAATTTTGTGAATTTCTTTTCCTTCAAAAAAGACTTTTCCTTGGGTAGGTGTTTCTTCAGCTAAAATTAACTTCAATAAAGTTGTCTTTCCTGCCCCAGATTTTCCAGTAATAGAAACAAATTCTTTTTCTTCTATTTTTAAAGATACATTGCAAAGAGCAAAAATTGGTTCTTTTCCGGGATAAATTTTAGTAACATTTTGAAAAACTATCATGGTTTTAAATAACGAATTTCAGCCTCAATAAATTTATCTAAATTTCCATCCAAGACGCTTTCTACATCAAAAACTTCTACCCCCGTTCTTAAATCTTTTACTAATTTGTAAGGATGTAAAACATAACTTCTAACTTGATTTCCCCACTCAATAGAGACCCTTTCTCCTTTAATTTTTGAGACTTCTTTTTCTATTTGTTTTTGTTTTAATTGGAAAAGTTTTGACAAAAGCATCTCCATTGCCTTTTTTCTATTTTCACCTTGTAATCTTTCTGATTGACAAGAGACGACAATATTAGCTGGCAAATAAGTAATTCTTACCGCTGTTTCTCTTTTATTTACATATTGACCACCCGGACCTGAAGCCCTAAAAAATTCTATTTTTAAATCTTCAGGTCTTATTTTAATTTCTGATTCTTCAATTTTTATTTCTGGCAATACCTCCACTAAAGCAAAAGAGGTGTGTCGTAATTTTTGTGGTGAAAAAGGAGAAATTCTTACTAATCTGTGAACTCCATTTTCTCCTTTCAAAATTCCATAGGCAAATTTTCCTTTTATTAAAATTGTTACTTCTTTTGTTCCTGGTCTTCCTTCAGGTCCTTTTCCTTCTGAAAAATAATGGTTCAAAACTGTAGTTTTAAAGCCTCTTTTTTGGCAAAATTTTTCATACATTCTTAACAACATTGTCGCCCAATCTTGAGCATCTCTTCCTCCAGCTCCAGCAATAATTGACAAAATAGCATTCCTTTTATCATATTTTCCAGAAAGAAATATTTCTAATTCCTTTTGATTTAATTTTTTTTCAAACTTTTCCAGCTCCTCTTCTCTTTGCTCTTCTTTTATTATTTCTAACTCTAATTCTAATTCTTCAATTTCTTCTATTTTATCTTTTAATCTTCCAAATTCTTGAGAAATTTTTATTGCCTTTTCTTTGTTTTTCCAAAAATCTGGGGATTGGATTTTTCCTTCTATTTCTTTTATTCTTTTTTTCTTTTTTTCAATTTCAAAGACAGTCCCTTAAAAGGGAAAGTCTTTCTTCCAATTTTGCAATTTTTTCTTTTTCAATTGCCATACTTTAAAAATTTTATCTAAAAAATTAAAATCTGGCAAGTTTTTTGATGTTTTGGTAATTAATAATTATAATCAAAAGAAAAAGATGTTAATTAGTTTTCTTTCAACTCTTTTTGGTTTTTTGGTGTCTCTTTTTGCTCTTTTTAACAAAAAAGAACCCCTTTTTATTTTTGGATGGCTTCTTTTTTACTTTTCTTTAATGATATTTATTTATCTTTTAAGTCTCACTCCATTTGGAGAAAGCAAGGAAGAAAGAACAATGAGACTTTTTAGTTATACTCTAACAGTAATAATTTTTGCTATTTTATTTTTTATCGTTGGCTATTTTTTAATTCACTTTTTTATTAAATAAAATTAAAGAGCCAGCAGTGGGATTTGAACCCACGACCTCCTCTTTACGAGAGAGGTGCTCTTCCTGCTGAGCTATGCTGGCTTTTCAGAGCGAGTGAGGGGAATCGAACCCCCGTCTCAAGCTTGGGAAGCTTGCGTACTACCACTATACTACACTCGCTCAAAATTTTGATTTTAACCAATTTAACCAATTTTGAAAAAAATTTTTTTCTTCTTCTTCTTCTTTTTCTTTTTGAAAAGAGCCCTCTCTCTTTATAACTATTACTTTTTCTTTTGGTTTTTTCAAGTTAAATTTTTCTCTAGCTACTTTTTCTAAATAACCTAAATCATTTATTGCCAGAAGCTCTTTTTTTAATCTTTTGGTTTCTTTTTCTAATTTTTGAATTTCTTGATTTAAAATATCAACCTTTAAATTTACTTTTTTTCTTTTTTGATAGAGTTTAAAATTTGAAAATGCTAAAAATCCTATTAAAAAAAGTAAAATTCCAGCCAAAATTACATTTCCTATTTTAGGAAATTTAGAATTTTTTGTCTTGTGGAATTTTTTGGGGTATGATATCATTAAAGTATGAATAAAATTAAATCTCAAAGAATTTTGAGAATAATTTGGACAATTTTGGTGTTTTTGGTAATTTTATCAATGATTATATTTTTAATTCCATTTTAATTTTATCAATAAAATTTAAAAAACTCAAATAAAAAATGTCTCCCAAAACAAAAATTTTACTCGCCCTCTTAATTTGTAGTTTGTTTTTGGGATTTTTTATTTTTTTGAGTTATAAAATTTGGCCTACCACTCCAATTTCACCACCTCCCTCTCCTTCAAAACCTTCAAAGCCTCCAAATTTTGTTAAAACCCCAAAAGAAATTGTTTATATTTTAACTCAAAATTGGGGTGATTTTTCTCCCGGAAAATTTAATTTGCCTTTTTTTGAAATTTTAAAAGCAGACCTTAATTCAAAAAAAATTTTAAATTCAAAAAGAAAAGAAGGGTATGGAAAAATTTTAAAAAAAGGAAAAAATTTCATTCTTTTAAAATATAAATTTCCAGAAAAAATTAAAAATTTATTATTAGCCGCCCCCGATTTAAAAGAAAAAAAGAAAATTTTCTCTCAAATTAAATTTCCTCAAGATTTAGAAAGTTTCATTTGTGTTTATGATAAAGAGTTTAATGAAATCTCAGCTTTTGAAACAAAAGTTTTTGATTTTGAAGCAAAAGGAGATTATTTGTTTGCCATTGAAGGAAAAAATTTGAAAATTTTGGATTTAAAAGATCCTCAAAATCCAAAAGAGCTTTCTATCTTAGATTTTCCTAACAGGTTGGGTGGAATTTTTTTAAAAGAAAACAAAATTTATCTTTTTGACAAAAATGACACTTTCCCAAAAATTTATCTTTTAGATATCAGAGATGTTTTAAATCCTATAGTTTTTTCTTTTGAAATTCCAGAAAAAATAAAAATTTTGTCTCAATTTGTCAGCGATAAATGGTATATTTTGGAAGAAAATTCACAAAAATTGAAGGTTTTAATTTTTAATTTGGAGCCACCAATAAAAAAATTAAAAGAAATCAATTTAAAAAAAGCTCCTCTTTCAAACTTTGTAATAAATAATGGATATTTATACGGAGTTTCTCTAAAAAAAGAATTTTTTGTTTACAACAAAATGGGAGAGAATTTAGCTAGCACAACTTTGGAGGAATTTAAAGAAGAAAAAAAATTTGAGGTTTTACCTCCTCTTTTGCTAAAAAATGACAATTTATATTTTGGAGGAAAAACTGGAATTTTTAAAATCAGTTCTTTTTTGGAAAAACAAAAAATAATTGAGACCTCTTTTGAAGTAATTGATTTTTTCTTTGAAAAAAAAGAGAAAGAGAATTTTTTTGTAAAAGGAAATTTAAAAATTTTAACTGACAAAAAAGAATATTTGCAAGGAGAAGAAATTGAAATTACCTTTAAAAATAATTATAATTTCCCTGTTTTTTATTCTAAAAAATGCAACAATCTCTTTTGGGAACTTGAAGATTGTAAAGGTAAAAAAATTTTTTTGGGGCAAAAATGCAAAGAAAAAGATTCTAAACCTAAGCTTATTTTAAAAGAAAAAGAAATTTTAAAAGAAAAATGGGAAGGAAAAATAACAAAAGGAAATAAAATAAAGGTTTTAAAGGTAGGTTGTTATAGAATAGTTTTTCCTTATTTTTTAAAAGGTGAAAAAGAACAAAGAAAAGCCTTTTCAAATGAATTTTTTATTAAAGAAAACAAATATTTCTCAAATGAAAGATATTGTGAAAAAGACAAAGATTGTGTTTTAACTCCTGAGAAAACTTGCAAAAACAAATATAATTTTTTAGGAAAAGAATTTCTTCAAAAAGATATTGAATGCAAATGTAAAAATAATTTATGTGAGGTTTTTGAAAAAGAAAATGTTTTTCTCTTTCTTGAAAAATCAAATTATAAAAAAGGAGAAACAATAATAGTGGAAATTCAAAACAAATCTTCAAAGCCAATTTGGTGGATTTATAAAAGAGAATTGCCATCTCTGGATTTATTTTACTATCAAGAGGAAAAAAAAGAATGGAAAAAGATCTCTTTAGTTGAAAACCTTTCTGTTGGTTGTTGTCAAGGTATCCAAGTTGCCCAACTTAATCCCGGTAAAGCATTTGAATTATCTTTTGAAAAATGGAAAGATAAATTTTTACCTGGAAAATACAAATTTGCTTTCACTTTTACTAAAATAAAACCAAAAAATATTCCCTATTTTCCTTATGGAATTTCCAGTGAAGATAAAATTCAGCTAAAAGAACCCAAAGTGGTTTATTCTCAAGAATTTGAAATTAGAGACAATTTTCAACCTCCTTTACCAAGATGACAAAAGAGGAAATTAAAAATCTTTTAAAAAAAGAAGCTTTTCCTCACAAAACAAATTATTTGGAGCTAAAAGAGACCTATATTTCTTGGTTAATTTTTACCGGAGATTTTGTTTACAAGATCAAAAAGCCTGTAAAATATGGCTATTTGGATTTTTCTTCTCTAAAAAAAAGAGAGTTTTTTTGTAAAGAAGAATTAAGACTAAATCAGAGGCTTTCAAAAGATATTTACTTGGAGGTAGTAAAAATTGTAGAGAAGGGGAAAAATTTATTTTTTATTCCTCTAAAAAAATCTCTTTCAAAAGGGGAAAAAATTAAAGATTATGCTTTAAAGATGAGACAAATTCCTCAAGAGTATTGTCTTTTTGAGTTAATAAAAAAAAGAAAATTTAAAAAAGAAAAAATAAAGAATTTGGCAAGAAAAATTGCCCTTTTTCACAAAATGACAGAAAATTGTCCCAAAAGATATGGTTGGGAGGTTGTTAAATTTAATTGGCAAGAAAACTTTGAACAGACAAAAAAATTTGTTGGCAAAATTTTAAATAAAGCTCTTTTTGGTTTTATTAAAAAGGCAATAGAAAAATTTTTAACAGAAAATAAAGATTTGTTTTTTGAAAGAATAAAACAAGAAAAAATAAAAGACTGCCATGGAGATTTACATTCTGGAAATATTTTTATCACTCCCGACCAAATTTATATTATAGATTGTATTGAGTTTAATAAAAGATTTCGCTATCAAGACACAGCATCAGATGTTGCTTTTTTAACAATGGATCTTGAATATTTAAAAAGGAAAGACTTGGCAAAAGAATTTTTAAAAGAATACAATCTTTATTTAAAAGATGAAACCCTTTTTGAGATTTTACCTTTTTATCAATGCTACCGAGCTTATGTAAGAGCAAAGGTGGGTTGTTTCTCATTACCCAAACAAGATATTTTTTCAATTCAAAATTATTTTTCTTTAGCTTTAAAATATGCTTTTTTATGCCTGAAAAAGAAACCATTTTTAATTATTTTATTCGGTCCCGTAGGTACCGGAAAAAGTTATTTGGGAAAATACCTTTCAAAAATTTTGGGAGCCTCTTATTTAAATTCAGATGTAATCAGAAAAAAAATGTTTAATATCCCTCTTTTTGAACATCCAAAAGAAAATTTAGATAAAATTTACAACAAAAAAATTTCACTTAAGGTTTATCAGAAAATGATAAATGAAGGAATAAAATTAGCAAAAGAAGGGAATTTTGTAATTTTAGATGCCACTTTTCCTACCCAATTTTATCGTCAGCTTTTAATTGAAAAAGCAAAAAAACAAAAAATTCCCTATTTTTTTGTAGAATGCTGGGCAAGTGAGAAAAAAATTTTAGAGAGATTAAAAAAGAGAGAGACAAAAAAAGAGGTTTCAGATGCAACAACAAAGGTTTATTTTAAGCTAAAAGGAAAATTTGAGCCTTTTGTTCTTTCCAAAGAAAACTACCTCTTTTTAAACAGAGAAAAAGATAAAGTAAAAGAGGATGCTAACAAAATCTTAAAAAAAGTTTTGGCTTGATTTTTTTAAAATACTTGAGTATAAAAAATTTAGTTTTTGGCGCATTCGTCTAGTGGCCAGGACACGGCCCTTTCAAGGCCGAAACACGGGTTCGATTCCCGTATGCGCCACATTTTATATGGAAGATTATTTAGATGTCTCTTTTTCTTTAGATCTTAAAAATAAAAGAGAAAGAATAATTTATCGTTTTTTTGAAATTTTACCAGCAATTCTTTCTTTGGGAACTTTAATTTTGGCAATTTTTCTTTCCTTTTTTGTACCCGTAGGAATAGCTATTTTCATTATTGCTTTCGATGTTTATTGGTTGTTAAAATCTTTTTATTTTTCTTTTTATCAAATAAATACTTTTTTAAAATTGAAAAAAAATTTAAAAATTGACTGGATGAAAAAACTCAAAAGTTTGTCTCAAAAAGATTTTAAATTAAAAGTAAAAGATTGGAAAGAAATTTATCATTTAATTTTGCTTCCAATGTTTAAAGAAGGAAAAGAAATAGTGCGTTCCACCCTTCAATCTTTGGTAAATTGCCAATATCCTAAAGAAAAAATGATAATAATTTTAGCAATTGAGGAAAGAGCAGGTCCTAAAATTCAAAAAATGGCAAAAAAAATAGAAGAAGAATTTAAAGGAAAATTTTTTAAATTTTTAGTAACAATTCATCCCCAAAATATTAAAGGAGAAATTAAAGGCAAAGGATCAAATGTTCGCTTTGCAATTGAAAAAGCAAAAGAAAAAATAATAAATCCTCTGAAAATTCCACCAGAAAAGATTATTGTTTCTATTTTTGATATTGATACCAGAGTTTTGCCTCAATTTTTTGCTCTTTTAACCTATCGTTATCTTACCGCAAAAAATCCTCTTTTGTCTTCTTTTCAACCAATTCCTCTTTATACTAACAATTTCTGGCAGGCCCCCTTTTTTTCTCGTTTAGTAGCCAGCTCAAGCACCTTTTGGCAGATGATTCAACAACAAAGACCAGAGCAATTAGTAACTTACTCTTCTCATTCTCTTCCTTTTAAAGTATTAAAAGAAATCTCTTATCCTTTTAATTTAATTTCTGACGATTCTCGGATTTTTTGGAAGGCTTATCTTTATTATAATGGAAATTATAAAGTAGTTCCTCTGTGTTATCCCGTTCTTATGGATGCGGTTTTAGCAAAAAATTTATGGCGAACTTTTGTAAATCAATACAAACAACAAAGAAGATGGGCTTGGGGATGTGAAAATATTCCCTATTTATTGTTTGGTTTTTTAAAAAACAAAAAAATTCCTCTTTTTGAAAAAATTAGGCATAGCTTTATTATTTTGGAAGGATTTTGGTCTTGGGCAACAGCTTCTCTTTTAATTTTTATTTTAGGTTGGCTTCCAATAATTTTGGGAGGTCCAAATTTTAAGGCTACACTTTTGTCTTTTAACCTTCCCAAAATAACAAGTTTTTTAATGACTCTCGCTATGATAGGTTTAATTGTTTCAGTAATAATTTCTTTATCTCTTTTTAATCCGCCCTTTAAAAGTTTTTCAAGATGTTTTCTTTTTTGTCTTCAATGGCTATTTTTACCTTTTGTCTTAATTATTTTTGGTTCCATTCCTGCCTTGGAAGCTCAAATAAGACTAATGTTAAAAAAACCTTTGGGATTTTGGGTTACAGAAAAAGTAAGAAAATAAATAAAATTTTTTATTCCAAATGAACTCTTTGTCTAAATCCTTCTAATTTTTTTCTTAAAAGAGGATAATTTTTCAATTGGGGGTCTTTTTCCAAAATTTCTTTTGCCCATTTTCTGGTTTTTTCTACTAAAAAAATATTTTTTAATCCCTCCATTGCTAAATCTGGAATCCCCCACTGTCTGGTTCCAAAAAAATCTCCAGGACCTCTTATTTTCAGATCCATTTCTGCCAATTCAAAGCCATTCTCACAAGACAAAAGAGCTTTTAATCTTTGAAGAGTTTTTTTTCCAGAAGATTGAGTAAATAAAAAACAATAAGATTGAAATTTTCCTCTTCCTACTCTTCCTCTAAATTGATGCAATTGAGCTAAACCAAATCTTTCTGCTCCTTCAATTATAATAATAGTAGCAGTAGGAACATCAATTCCTACCTCAATTACTGAAGTTGTTACCAAAATATCAATTTTTCCTTCTTTGAATTTTTTCATTACCTCTTCTTTTTCTTGATTTTTCATTTTGCCATGAAGCATTCCAATTTTAAACTCAGGAAAAACAGTTTTAGAAAGCATTTCATATTCCTTTACCACAGCTTTCATTTCCATATTTTCTTTGTCCAATTCAATTCTTGGGCAGACAACAAAGACTTGTCTTCCTTTTTTAATTTCATTTCTAATAAATTCATAAGTTTTTTCTCTCTCTTGAGGTGAGACCACTTTTGTAATTACCTTTTTTCTTCCCTTAGGGAGCTCATCGATTAATGACAAATCTAAATCTCCATAAATAGTTAAAGTAAGAGTTCGAGGAATAGGAGTTGCGGTCATTGAGAGTAAATGAGGAATAAAGTCTGACTGCTTTGTTAATTTTGCTCTTTGTTCTACACCAAATCGGTGTTGTTCATCTACGACTACCAAAGCTAATTTTTTAAATTTTACTTTTTCTTGAATTAAAGAATGGGTCCCAATTAAAATTTGAATTTCTCCCTTTTCTATCTTTTCTAATAATTTTCTTTTAGATATCTTTTCATTGTTTACTTGAGAAAGCTGGCTTGTTAAAATTCCAATTTTTAGACCATAATCTTTTAAAAATTCAAAAATTGTTTTAAAGTGTTGTTCAGCTAAAATACCAGTCGGAGCCATAAGGGCATTTTGAAATCCTGCCATTGCTGAATTTAAAAAAGCTATGGTAGCGACAATGGTCTTTCCAGAACCTACATCTCCTTGCAATAACCTATTCATTGGAATTTCTTTTTCCATATCTTTTAAAATTTCCCATAAAGCCCTTTTTTGAGCTAAAGTTAATTCAAATGGGAGTTTTTTTATAAAATCTTGACATAAAGTTAAATTTATAGGAACTAAAAAAGCTTTTTTTTGGGCAATTTTAAGTCTCTCTTTTAAAACCAACAATTGAATGGTAAAAATTTCTTCAAAAGAAAATCTCTCTTGGGCCCTTTTTGCCATTTCCAGAGAAGTGGGGAAATGAATTTGCCAGATTGCTTCTTTTATTTCCAGCAAATTCTCTTTTTTTCTTATTATTTCTGGTAAGGGATCAGAAAGTTTCTCTCTTATTTGGTTTAAAATAGGAGCTAAAATTATTCTTAGCCATCTTGAAGAAAGCCCTTCTGTTTCAGGATAAACAGGAACCAATCTAGCTGTATGAAGTAAATTTATTTTTTTTGATGTAGGATTAATTTTTTCATAAGCTGGATTAGAAAAATATAATCCTTCTATTCCTAATACTACCTTTCCCCCCAAACAAACAAAATCTCCTTTTTTCAAAACATTAGTTAAATAAGGTTGATTAAACCAAATAGCCCTTACCGCACCGGTTTTGTCAGAGACCAAAGCTTCAGTAATTGTCATTTTTTTCTTTGGAGTTTGAGTATTTTCAATTTCAATAATTTTTCCCTGGACACAAAGATTTTCTCCTAATTTTAATTTAGAAATAGGAACCACCCGAGAAAAGTCTTCGTAGCGTCGGGGAAAGTGGAAGATGAGATCTTCAACTGTATGGATACCTAATTTTTCTAATTTTTTTTGAAAACCTTTTCCTATTTTCGGGAGTTGTTCAATTTTAGTAGAGAGTTCCATTTATACCTTTTTAGGCGAGATTACATGATCAATCAATCCATATTCTTTTGCTTCTTGAGCTGAAAGATAAAAATCTCTATCAGTGTCTTTTTCAATTTTTTCTATAGGTTGACCCGTATGTTTGGCTAAAATTCGATTTAGTTTTCCTTTTATTTTAACAATTTGCTTTGCGGTAATTTCAATTTCTACTGCTTCTCCAGTAACCCCTCCCATTACTTGGTGCAACAAAATTTCAGAATTTGGAAGAGCAAATCTTTTTCCTTTTGTTCCTGAGGCTAAAATAGTAGCTGCCATTGAGGCTGCCATACCTACACATACTGTAGAAACATCTGGTTTTATATATTGAATAGTATCATAAATAGCTAAACCAGCAGTTACGGATCCACCAGGACTGTTAATATAAATTTGAATGTCTTTTTTGGGATCTTTTGAAGATAAAAAAAGAAGCTGAGCAATAACTACATTGGCACTACTATCAGTAATAGGACCTGCCAAAAAAATTATTCTCTCTTTTAAAAGCCGAGAATAAATATCATAAGCTCTTTCTCCATATGGGGTTTTTTCTATTACTGTAGGAATTACTGGCATATTAATTTATTTTACCACTATCTTCTTTTTCCTTCAACAATTTCTTTTTCAATATTTGGAGGAACTTTTTCATAATGGTCAAACTCCATAGTAAAAGTTCCTCTACCTTCAGTTAAACTCCGCAAAGTGGTAGCGTAACCGAACATTTCTGCCAAAGGAACCTCAGCTAAAATTACTTTCAAATTTCCTCTATCTTTTGTTTCTTCAATTTTTCCTCTTCTTGCTGCAATATCTCCAATAACATCACCAAAAAACTCTGGAGGTACTACTACTTCTAATTTCATTATTGGTTCTAATAAAACTGGTTTTGCTTTTTTAGCTGCTGTTTGAAAGGCGACAGCTCCAGCAATTTTGAAGGCAAATTCTGAAGAATCAACCTCATGGAAAGAACCATCATATAAAGTACATTTTAAATCTACCATTGGATAACCAGCAACTATTCCTTTTTCCATTGCCTCTTTTACTCCTTTTTCTACTGCAGGAATAAACTCTTGAGGAATTATTCCACCTTTAATAGCATCAACAAATTCAAATCCTTCTCCTCTCTTTTTAGGTTCTATTTTTAACCAAACATGACCATATTGACCTCTTCCTCCTGATTGTCTTATATACTTTCCCTCTGCTTCAGCTGATGTTGTTATTGTTTCTTTATAAGCCACCTGAGGCTTTCCTATGTTAGCTTCAACTTTGAATTCGCGTTTTAATCTATCTGTAATTATTTCTAAATGAAGCTCTCCCATTCCAGAAATAATTGTATCTCCTGTTTCTTCATCTAAATGGACTTTAAAGGTAGGGTCTTCTTGGGCTAATTTTTTTAATGCTAAAGTCAACTTTTCTTGATCAGCTTTTGTCTTTGGCTCAATCCTAATTGAAATTACTGGTTCTGGAAATTTAATTTTTTCCAAAACAATGGGAGCTTTTTCATCACAAAGAGTATGGCCTGTTAAAGTAGATTTCAAACCAACAGTAGCGACAATATCACCAGTGAAAATTTCATCAATTTCTTCTCTCATATTAGCATGCATTCTCAAAAGCCTACCTATTCTTTCTCTTTCATTGGTAGTAGTGTTTAACAAATAACAACCCTTTTTCAATTTTCCAGAATAGACCCTAAAATAAGCCAAATTACCAACATAAGGGTCAGTAGCTATTTTGAAAACCAAAGCACAGAAAGGTTCTTCATCGCTGGGTTTTCTTTCAATTTCTTTTTGAGTTTTTGGATCAAATCCTTTAATTGGAGGCAAATCTAAAGGAGAAGGTAAATAATAACAAACCGCATCTAATAAGGGTTGCACCCCCATATTTTTTAGAGAAGAACCACAAAAAACAGGAAATAAACGAAGAGAAAGAGTAGCCTTTCTTATTACTTCTCTTAATTCTTCAATTGAAATTTCTTGTTGAGAAAGATATTTTTCTAAAAGCCTATCATCTTCACTGACAATTTTTTCAATTACTTTTTCTCGCCATTCTTTTGCTTTTTCTATTAATTCTGAAGGAATTTCCTTTTGGACTACCCTTTCACCAAAATCTCCTTCAAAATAAATTGCTTTCATTTTCAACAAATCAATCACTCCTCTAAAATTGTTTTCACAACCAATGGGAATTTGAAGAGGTATAGCCTTAGGAGAAAGTTTTTTATAAATAGATTCCAAACTTTTTTCAAAATCAGCTCCTATTCTGTCCATTTTGTTAATGTAACAAATCCGAGGAACATTAAATTGGTCAGCTTGACGCCAAACAGTTTCTGATTGAGCTTCTACTCCAGCTACTCCATCAAAAATCACTATTCCTCCATCTAATACTCTTAATGATCTTTGAACTTCGGCAGTAAAATCAATATGTCCTGGAGTGTCAATAATGTTTATTCTATATTCATTTTCTTTCTTTTTCTCTAAATCTTCTGGGATCCAAAAACAAGTAGTTGCTGCTGAGGTAATAGTAATTCCCCTTTCTTTTTCTTGAATCATCCAATCCATTAAGGCCTCGCCATCATGAACTTCTCCAATTTTATGCCTGACTCCAGTATAAAACAAAATCCTCTCAGTGGTGGTAGTTTTACCAGCATCAATATGAGCGATAATTCCAATATTGCGATATCTTTCTAATGGATATGCTCTCATAATATTGAAAGAAAGTTTTTTACCAAGCAAAATGGGCAAAAGCCCGATTGGCTTCAGCCATTTTGTGGGTTTCTTCCTTTTTCCTTACCGCATTTCCCATATTTTTTGAAGCCTGAATTAGTTCTTCAGCTAATTTTTCTTTCATTGGCTTTCCCTTTTTTGATTTTGCAGACGAAATTATCCACCGCATAGCTAAAGTAATTCCCCGATGCTGAGGTACTGGAAAAGGAACTTGATAGGTAGCTCCTCCTACTCTTCTTGGTCTTACTTCTAATTGAGGAGTGGCATTTTTTAAAGCCTGGTGAAAAATTTCCAAAGGGTCTTTTTTTGTTTTTTCCTTAATAATATCAAAAGCTCCATAAACAATTTTTTGAGCAATGGTTTTCTTTCCTTTCCTCATTATATGATTAATAAATTTAGCAACCAGCACACTTTGAAAAAGGGGGTCAGGTTGGATTTCTCTTTTTTGTTTTCTTTTCCTTTTTGACATATTTTATTTTTTCTCTTTTTTGGTACCATATTTACTTCTACTTTGTCTTCTTTTTTCTACTCCCGCACAATCTAAAACTCCTCTTACAACATGGTATTTTACCCCTGGCAAATCTTTTACTCTACCTCCTCTAATTAAAACCACTGAGTGTTCTTGTAAGTTATGTCCTTCTCCAGGAATATAGGCTGTAACCTCCATTCCATTACTTAATCTTACCCTAGCTACTTTTCTTAAAGCAGAATTTGGCTTTTTAGGAGTTACTGTATAAACTTTAAGACAAACCCCTCTTTTAAAAGGAGAAGGATAATAAACCCTTTGATTTTTCAAAGAATTAAAACTAAACTTTAAAGCAGGTGATTTTGATTTCTTTTTCACCTTTTTTCTTGGGTTTTTTATTAATTGATTAATGGTAGGCATAGATAGATAGTTTGAGAAAGAATAATTTTTCTTATATCAAATTTAAAAAATAAAATCAATACCCAATCTCTTCTCAAGTTTTTAAAATACCCCTTGACAAATGAGTTTTTTGTGATATAATAAAGATTCCAAAATAAAAAAGTTCTCTATGAAGATAAAACCCTTGTCAAATCACATTTTGATTGAGCCAATTAAAGAGGAAGAAAAGACAAAGGGGGGTATTTTGTTGCCCGAGACAGCTGAAAAAGAAAAGCCAGAACAAGGGAAAGTAATTGCGGTAGGACCTGGCAAAAGGACAGAATCAGGAAAGATAATTCCAATGGATATTAAACCAGGACAAAAAGTTTTGTTTAAAAAGTATGGACCTGATGAAGTAAAAATTGGTGATAAAGAGTACCTAATTGCTACAGAAGATGATATTTTAGCTATAATTGAGGAATAAAAAGTTTTACCAAATTTTAAAAAAAATTTGGTAAAACAAAAAAACTATGGCAAAACAAGTTATATTTAATGAATTAGCTCGCAAAAAATTATTGGCTGGCGTAAACAAATTAGCAAATGCAGCTAAAGTAACTTTAGGTCCCAAGGCAAGACATGTGGTTTTAGATAAGGGATTTGGAGCTCCAGAAATTTCAGATGATGGCGTCTCAATTGCTAAAGAATTGGAAGTGGAAGATAAAGTTGAAAATTTGGGAGTAGAAATTGTAAAAGAAGTTGCAGAAAAAACCTCTGATGGTGCGGGAGATGGGACAACTACTTCTATTGTTTTAACTCAAGCTATTGCTGTAGAAGGATTAAAAAATGTGGCTGCTGGAGCCCATCCTTTAGCTTTAAGAAGAGGAATTAAAAAAGGATTAAAGGCGGTAGTTGAGTTTTTAAAGAAAAATTCAAAACAAATTACTACAAAACAAGAGATAGCTCAAGTAGCTACTATTGCTGCATTAGATGAAGAAATAGGCAATATGATTGCTGAGGTCTTTTCTGAAGTAGGAAAAGATGGAGTGATTACTGTAGAAGAATCTAAAAAATTGGGTTTGGAAAAAGAAATCGTAAAAGGACTTCAATTTGATAGAGGTTACATTTCTCCTTATATGATCACTGATACAGAAAGAATGGAGGCTATTTTAGAAGAACCTTATATTTTGGTTACTGATAAAAAAATTTCTTCTATTAATGAAATTGTTCCTTTAATGGAAAAAGTAGCTCAAACTGGAAAGAAAGAATTAGTAATCATTGCTGATGAAGTAGAGGGAGATGCTTTGGCTACTTTAGTGGTTAATAAATTAAGAGGGGTTTTGAATACTTTAGCTGTAAAAGCTCCAGGTTTTGGTGACAGAAAAAAAGAAATGTTGCAAGATATTGCAGTAATTACCGGAGCTCAGGTAATTTCAGAAGAATTAGGATTGAAATTAGAAAATGTGAAATTAGAACAATTAGGAATGGCTAGAAAGGTAGTTGCTGACAAAGATAAAACCACTATTATTGAAGGAAAAGGAAAGAAAGAAAAAATTGAAGCAAGAATAAAACAAATTAGAGAAGAGTTAAAAAAGACAGAATCAGAATTTGATAAAGAGAAATTACAAGAAAGATTAGCAAAATTGGCTGGAGGAGTAGCGGTAATTAAAGTAGGAGCAGCAACTGAAGTAGAACAAAAAGCAAAACAAAAAAAGACAGAAAACGCTTTAAATGCTACCAGAGCAGCTATTGAAGAAGGAATTTTACCTGGCGGAGGAACTGCTTTATTAAAGGCTACCAAGGTTTTAGAAGAAATAGAAGCTCAAGGTGATGAAAAAACTGGAATTAATATTTTGAAAAAAGCTTTAGAAAGACCAATTAGACAAATTGCAGAAAATGCAGGAGTAGAGGGTTCAATTGTAGTTCAAAAAGTTAGAGAGAAAATGGATGATTTTAATTTTGGATTTAATGCCCAAACTCTTCAATACGAAGATTTAGTGAAAAATGGAGTAATAGATCCTACCAAAGTTGTAAGAACCGCTTTAGAAAATGCAGTTTCTGCAGCTTCAATGTTTTTAACTACAGAAGCGGTAGTTGCTGAGCTACCAGAGAAAAAGAAAGAAAAAGAAACACCTCCTCCTCCAGAATATTAAAAAACTCTCTTTTAATTTTTTACATTGCCTGTTCTCCTACTATTTTGTATATAGGAATAATTACCGCAGCTGCAAAAATAGCTACTCCTACTGCAATTGTAACAATTAAAATTGGTTCTAAAATTTTTAAAAAAGATTCTACCGCTCTTGTTACTTCTTTTTGATAAAATTCAACTAAGTGTTTTAAAGTAGCTTCTAAAGATCCGGTTTTTTCTCCAACCAAAGTCATTTGGACAAATACTGGAGGAAAAAGTTCTGGAAAAAAAGCCAAGGTTGTACTTATTTGAGAACCCTTTTTTACTTCATCATGAATTTTCAAGATTGCTTCTTTGTAAATTTCATTTCCTACTATCTCACTGGTAATTTCTAAAGAAGTTGTAATGGGTAGTCCTGCTGAAATTAAAGTAGAAAGATTTTCAGCAATTCTTGCCAAATAAATTTTTTTTAAAAATTCTTTAAAAATTGGGAGATGAAGCAAAATCCAACTAAATATTTTTTTTCCTTTGAAGGTGCTTTTTAGGGCAAAAATTAAAATTAAAAAACTTAAAGAAAACAAAATTACCAAAGGACCTTTGCTTCTAATGAAATCTCCCCCTTGAAAAATAAGTTTAGTAAACCATGGAAGTTTTGCGCCGGTACTTTTGAATATTTCTTCAATTTGAGGCAAGACAAAATTTACCATTAAAATTACAATGATAAAACCAATACTCAAAACAAAGGCCGGATAAATCATTGCCCCTTTTATTCTATCAGCAAATTCGTATTCTCTTTCTAAATGATCGGCTAAATATTCTAAACTTTCTGGAAGTTTTCCTGAGACTTCTCCTGATTTGATTATAGCGACAGTGAAATGAGGAAAAACATCTGGAAAAAGAGAAAAAGCCTTAGAAAGAGAACTTCCTCCTTCTATCTCTTCTACTGCTTTTGAAATTTTTTCTTTAAAAAATTTATTTTTTGTTTCATTAGCTAGTGTTTCTAAAGCTTCTACTAAAGGTACTTTAGATTTACACATTACTGCCAATTGTCTGAAAAAAATAACTAGTTCTTTTTTTGTTACTCCTTGAAAAATGGTTATCTCTCTACTATAAAATGGAGGAGTGCTTTCTTCTAAAAAAGTGACATAGAGATTATGTTTTTGAAGTAAATCCAAAGCAGCTTCTTTTGAAGAAGCTTCCACAATTCCTGTTTGTAATTTTCCTTCTTTTGTTCTTGCTTGGTAAGCAAACTTCATTATTTTATTTTAAAAGATTTTGAAGTTCTGAAGGATCTAATGAATAAATTAAAGCATCTTCTAAGGAAATTTCACCCCTTTTTACCAATTCTGCCAAAGAGCGATTTAAAGAAATCATTCCCTGATCCATAGAAGTATCAATTACTAAAGGAATTTCATGAATTTTGTTTTCTCTAATTAAATTAGCAATGGCTGGAGTATTAATCATTACTTCTGTAGCTGGAATTAATCCCCCACCTTTCCGAGGAATTAACCTTTGAGAAACGATACCCAAAAGAGAACCTGCCAATTGGGCTCTGATTTGGTTTTGTTGTTCTGACGGAAAAGAATCAACAATTCTATGGATGGTTTGGGCAGCAGAATTTGTATGTAGTGTTGAAAATACTAAATGACCAGTTTCAGCAGCAGTAATGGCAGTAGCTATGGTTTCAGGATCTCTCATTTCTCCTATCATGATTACATCAGGATCTTGTCTAAATGCAGATTTTAAAGCTTTAGCAAAGCTTAAAGTATCTTGATAGACTTCTCTTTGGTCGATAATTGATTTATCAGGTTTAAAAATATATTCAATAGGATCTTCAATAGTAATGATATGTTCTTTTCTTGTATGATTTATTTCATCAATTAAGGCAGCTAAAGTTGTAGATTTTCCATGACTTGTGGGACCAGTAATTAAAACAAATCCCTGAGTAGGTTTGGTAAATTGATGTAAAACAGGAGGAAGATTTAATTCTTCAATAGTTAAAATTTTAGAAGGAATTATTCTGATAGCAATACTTATATTTCCTCTTTCAAAAAAGATACTCACTCTTAATCTTACTTTATTTTCAAAATTATAAGAAAATTCTATTTCTTTTTCTTTAGCAAATCTCTGAATTTTTTCTTCATCCATAAGAGTTAAAGCAAATCCTTTGGTATCTTGCGGGGAGAGAATTGGTTTTTCTTTTAAAAAATGGAGTTTTCGGTTAATTCTTAATATGGGAGGTTGAGAAACTGAAAAATGCAAATCAGAAGCCCCCAAACGCAACCCTTCTTCAATAATTTCTTTAAGTTGGATTTGATACTTTTTCATAAAATTTTATTGCTCAGTAACTCTTTCTACCTCTTCAATAGTAGTTATTCCCTGAATTACCTTTAAAATTCCATCTTGCTTCATTGTAATCATTCCTTGTTTTTTTCCTTCTTCTAAAATTTTTGCCTCAGAAGGTTCTTTTAAGATAATTTCTGCTAATTCTTTTGTCATTTCTAAAACTTCAAAAACTCCAGTTCTTCCAGAATATCCAGTATGATTACATTTTTTACATCCTACAGGTTGATAGATATAAAAAGGTGAAGGGATTTTTATTTGTGTTTTTATTTTTTCAGGAAGTTTTTCAATTTCTTTTAAAATCATCTCTTCAATTTTTTTCATAGGTTTTGTTTTCTTTTTACAAAAAGGACATAGAGTTCGAACAAGTCTTTGACTTAGGGCAATAGAAAGAGCAGGAGGTAAAAGATAGGGTTTGATTCCCAAATCAATCAATCTAGGAATGACACCTGCAGCAGTAGTAGCGTGAAGAGTAGATAATACCAAATGTCCAGTTAAAGCAGCGTGAATAGCTAAAGAAGCGGTTTCTTCATCTCTAATTTCACCTACAAAAATAATATCAGGATCTTGCCTTAAAATATGTCTTAAACCCTGGGCGAAGGTATATCCAATTTCTGGCTTTATTTGAGATTGATTAATTCCTTCTAAATAATATTCTACTGGATCTTCCAAAGTGACAATATTTACTCCTTCTTTATTTAAATTTCTTAAGACAGCATACAAAGTAGTGGTTTTTCCAGAACCTGTAGGACCTGTGACTAAAATCATTCCATAAGGTTTTTTAATTGTAGACTTCATTACTTCAAAAGCACGTCCACTCAAACCCAATTCCTCAAATGATTTTAATCCCATAGAAGGATCCAAAACCCTCAAGACTACTTTTTCTCCAAAAACCGTAGGAAAAGTAGAGACTCTAAAATCAATTTGTTTTCCTTCTGTCTTAATTGAAAATCTTCCATCTTGAGGAATTCTTGTTTCATCAATTCTCAATTCAGATAAGATTTTAATTCGGGCAACAATTGCAGGATGGATACTCAAGGGTAAAAAGAAAGAAGAATATAAAATTCCCAATAGCCTAAACCTTATCCTTAATTTATCTCTTAAAGGTTCAATATGAATATCAGAAGCATGAGAATCAATGGCATACCTTAAAATTACTCCTACTACTTTAGAAATAGGAGCTTCTTCAGCTAGTTTTGTTAGCTCTTCAGTAGCAGGAGGTTTTACTGGTCTTTTTTCAACTTTTAATTCTGCTTCTAATTCTTCTAAAGCAGTAGCTACTTCTTCTTTAGCAGTTCGATATTTCTTTAAAATTTCTTTAAAGTTGGAAGGAGTGAGAAGAAAAAGCTTAAAAGAAAATCCCTTTTGCCTTGCTAAAAATTTAATTGCTTCTTTTGCTCTTAAATTTTCAGGATAAACCATTCCTATTTCCAAAATATTACCTTTTTTTCTTAAAGGAATAATAGAATAAAATTTAGCAGAGTCTTCAGGGATTAATTCTAATGTTTCCAAAGATATTTCATCTGGAGAAACTTTTTTAAAGGGGATTTTTAATATTTCACTTTTTAAGCGATAGAGAGTCTCTTCAGAAATTATTCCTTTTTCTAAAATTACCTTTTCTTCTGATTTTCCTGAATTTTTTACTTCATAATCTAAAGCCAAAGCCTGAACTTTGTCTAAAATTCCTTTTTCTACAAGTTTTTGAATTAAATTCATAATTTTAATAAGGAGAAAATGGAAATTCTCTCCCTTTTATTTTTTCTCTATCTAATGCTTTTATTTTTGGGATGGGGACAAGATTTTTAAATTTCTCACTTTCTAAAATATCAAAATTTATTTTAATTGATGGAGGCTTGTAGAAAAACCCTAAAGGAGGCTTTTTTTCTTTTTTGAAAAATCCAAAATAAATTATTAAAAATATGACCAGCAAAAGACCTAAAAAAATCTGCAATAAATATTTTTGTCTTTTTTGTTGAAAGGTTATCGCCATAAGATTTTATTCTTTATAAAGCTTTAACCTAATATGAAAATCTTGAAACTCTCCTTGTTTTGAGACAGAAAAAGATACTTTTTCAATATCAATCACTTGCAAACTATTTTCAAGAGCTGAAAGAAAACTTAAAAATTTATCAAAATAAGGAGTAGAAATAGTCAAATCATAAAAAATTTCTTTTTTTCCTTTTTGGAAAGAAAAACTATAACCTTTTAATCCTACTCCTTCTTTCTGGCTTAATTCTTTTAAATATTGCAAAAAAGAAAGTAAAGAAATTGGTTTAAAAGTTAGTTTCACTTTTTCTATTTGTGTTGAATATCTTTTTAATTTCTCAAAATCTGAGAGAAGTTTTTGTTGATAATTTTTCTGAAGTTCTAACTCTTTTTGTTTAAAAAAAACTTCTTTTTTCTTTTCTTTATAATCTTCATATTTTGGCCAGCTCAAAAAAAGTCCTATTAAACCAGCCAAAATTAACATTAAAATGCTATAAGTTGTCTTTGACATAAATTTTTTTTATCTAAAAACACCGGGATTAAAATAAACCTCAAATGTAAAATTTAATCTCCCATCTTCAGTATTAGAGAAATTTGTTAATTTAACATTCTCAATTAAAGGAGTGCTTTTAAAAATTAAACGTTGTTGCTCTAATGTGACAAAATTGTCAGTGATTCCAGAGATATTTAATTGGTTTTTTTCTAAATCTAAAGAAAAAGTTAAAATTTGAACTCTTGGATGAATTAAACTACTAAATTTTTTTGTCTCTTCAAAAGAACCTTTTCCTGGAGAGAGAAATCTTGAAGGATAAGTTCTTTTTTCGAGGATTTGAGAGAAATTATTTAAAAGCTTAGCTGTGTTTTTCAATTGGTTTTCAATTTTAATTATCCTTTTTCCTTTAGCTTTGGCAATTTCTGTTTCTATTTTTTCAATTTCTTCAGGAATTTTCTTTTCTAAAAATGACAAAACCAAATAGCTTCCCATAGCTATTAAAAGCAAAACAATAGAAAGAGGAAACAAAAATTTTTCTACAAAGGACTTTCTTTCAATTTTAGGAATAATTTGAGGCATATTAAATTTAAATTAGAGCTCTCAGACCCGCCCCTACAGCAATAGTAAAAAAGGGTCCCATTTTTTCAATTTTATCTTTTAAAATCTCAGGATAAATTAAATTAGAAAAGGGATTTATCACTTCAACTTCTTTTTCTAAATTTGTCCTTAGATAATCTTTCAAACCTGGCAAAAGAGCTCCCCCTCCACTTAAAACCACTTTTTGAACTGGCTTTAATTCTGTTTGGTGAAACTCATCCATTACTTTTTTTGTTTCTTCCAAAATTTTTTGAACGCAAAATAAAATAGGCTTTCTTATTTCTGGTTTTCCTTTTTTTTCTAAAATTCCATATTCTTTTTTTAATTTTTCAGCTTCATTATAATTAATTTTTAAAAAATTAGCAACACTTTTTGTAATTTTGTCTCCAGAAATATCAAAACTATAACTTCTTTTTAAAACTCCATTTTCTAAAATACTACAAGTTGTACTCTCAAAACCAATATCTATTAATGCTAAGGTTTTGACATCTTTTTGGGGTAAAGTTCTAGCAAAGGCAAAAACTTCAGCTTCTATAGCATAAAGATGAATTTGAGCCATTTTTGCTATTTCTAAATAAGAATTGATAAGTTCATTTGGAACCACTACCAAAAGAATTTTTATTTTTCCTTTTTTCTCTTGACCCTCAATTACTTGCCAGTCTAAAGTTACTTCATCTAAAGGAAAAGGTATATGTCTTCTTGCTTCGTGCTTTACTGCTCCAGGAATCTCTTCTTGTTTCATTGGTGGCAATTCAAACCAGGTAAAAAGAGTTGAAAAATCTGGAAGAGTGCAGACCGCCTTTTTGGTTTTAATATTAGCTTTGTCTAAAACTTTTTTGATAACATTGGCAAGCTGATGAAAAGAATTTTTTTTCTCTTTAATTTTTGAAATTGAAAAAGGCGTTTCCCAATTTCCCTTAACTTCAACATAATTTTCTAACTTCGTTTTTTTTCCCAATCTGGAAAGCTCCACTATTTTGATTGATCTAGAACCAATATCTATCCCTATTCCTCTTTTTTTAAACAAGGAAAAAACCATAATTTTTGAGGTATAATTAATTATAATATGAATTTTTCTAAAATTAAAGCTCTTTTTTTAGATATATTTTTCCCGAGAGTTTGTCTCAATTGTCAAAAAGAAGGAGATTGGCTTTGTGAAGATTGTCTGGCAATTTTGGATATTTTAAACTTTCATAAAAAATACTCAATTGAAAATATTGAAGATGTTTATTTTGCTCTTTATTACCAAGGAAATTTAATTAAAAAAATAATTTACAAATTTAAATATCCTCCTTTCATTAAAGAAATATCTCAAATTCTGGCTAAAATTTTAATAATTCATTTTCAATTAATAGATAAAAAACACGATTTTTCAGATTACATTTTAGTGCCAGTGCCATTAGAAAAGACAAGATTAAAATGGAGAGGTTTTAACCAAGCAGAACAAATAGCTAAAGATTTGGGAAAATTTTTAAAAATTCCTCTTTTGAAAGATTGTCTTTTAAAAATCAAAAAGACTTTTGCTCAAACAGAACTTTCAGAAAAAGAGAGAAAAGAAAATCTCAAAGGAGCTTTTTTTGTCAAAAAACCAGAGAAAATTCAAAAAAGAAAAATTCTTTTGGTAGATGATATTTTTACTACCGGAACCACTCTTAAAGAATGTGCAAGAGTCTTAAAAAAAGCTGGTGCCAAAGAAATTAAAGCTGTAGTTTTGGCAAAAGCAAAAATAGGAGAAGATAAAATAGAAAATTTTTAAATTACGGCGGGTGCAGGACTCGAACCTGCAAGGGAAAAATTCCCAGCTGTTTTCAAGACAGCCCCCTTACCAATTAGGGTTAACCCGCCAAAGATCTTTCAATATCTATTGTGAATAAATTTTAAAATAAAATCAAGAGAAATTGAAAAAAAATTTAAATTTTGATATTTTTATTTTAAAAAGGTTGAAAGAAAATTAAAAAAATAATTTTAAAATAATTTTTTGATTTATGAACATTGCCAAATTGATTGACCATACCAATATCAATTTAAAAGCTACAGCAAAAGATATAAAAAAGACCTGCCAAGAGGCAAAAAAATATCATTTTAGGGGAGTTTGTGTAAGACCAAAATGGACAAAATTAGTAAAAAGAGAACTTGGAGATAGTGATATTAAAGTAGTAGTTTTAGTTGATCCCCCAATGGGTTTGTCTCCTCATAAAAAAAGAGTTGAGACTTGTAAAAAAGCCAAAAACGGAGGAGCAGATGAGATAGATATAGTGATGAATATTGTGGATTTAAAATATGAGAGATACGGAAAGATTTTGAAAGATTTAAAACCAATTTGTAAAATTTTACCGACAAAAGTAATCATTGGTTCTGGGTATTTGACAGATGATGAAATAAAAAAGGCTTCAAAAATTGTAAAAGAAGCTGGAGCTTTTTGTGTAAAAACCGCGACAGAAAAAGACCCCTTAGAACATCGGGAATTAAAAGAAAAATTTTATCATTTAAAATTAATGAAAGAGTCAGCTCCAGGACTTTTAATAAAAGCTTCGGGAAAGATCAAAACCTTAAAAGATTTAAAAGAAGCGGTAAAAGCAGGAGCTGATATTATTGGAACAAGTTCTGGAGTAAAAATTATAAAAGAAACTTTATGAAAAAAACTCCTCTTTATCCAGATTCTGAATTACCTCCAATAAAGCATGATTTTAGAAAGACCTTTCAGTGGCGAATTTTTAGAATAATGGCTGAGTTTGTAGAGGGTTTCCAATTTATTGCTGATATTAAAAAAGCGGTGACAATTTTTGGTTCTACAAGATTTTTACCCCAAAATCATTATTACAAAGAAGCAAGAAAATTAGGTTATCTTTTAGCTAAAGCAGGTTATACAATAATTACTGGAGGAGGGCCAGGAATTATGGAGGCTGCAAATAGAGGAGCTTTTGAAGCCGGAGGTAAATCAGTAGGAATAAATATAGAACTTCCAAGTGGTCAAAGAATAAACCCTTATGTTACCCATCCAATTGGGTTTTATTATTTTTTTGTGAGAAAAGTAATGCTTTCTTTTTCTTCACAAGCTTATGTATTTTTTCCAGGTGGCTATGGAACACTGGATGAGTTTTTTGAAATGGTAATGTTAACTCAAACCAAAAAATTGGAAAAGCCAGTAAAAATAATTGCCATTGGAAAAGAATATTGGCAACCCCTTTTTAATTGGATAAAATCAAAGGTTTACAAAGAGCATAAGGCAATTACAAAAGAAAATTTGAAAATTTTTAAATTAGTAAACAATAGTCAAGATGCTTTCAGAATTATTGAAAAAAGAAATTCTAAAAAAACTTCAACAAAAGATTGAAAAGTTTGGTAAAAATCCAAGAATAAAATTTTTGGGATTTTTTTTGTTAGTTCTTTTTCTTTTTTTAGAGCCTTTTTTAAGGTTTTGGAGTTATGAATTAGCTCATCTTTTAAATCTCATAGGAGAAGTTTTTCTTGAAGGTAAGGCAGAATTTACTGTTCAGGAAATTCTCTATAATGGAGCTCCGATTATTTTTCTCTATTTTCCCTCAATGATTTTTTTATGGATAATCACTCAAGATGGATATCAAAAGATAGATTGGATTTTGGGCCCCATTTTAATTGGTATTTTAACAAGAGGAGGAATTTACGGATTAATTTGCATTAATAAAAAAAGTGATAGTTTTTGGAAATTAATAGAATTGGGTCTTCCTCAACCTTTAATTTATTTTTTTATTTTTTTATTTTTAGGATTTAGTCTTTGGGCATTAATTGTTTGGATAGAGTATTTACTAAAAAAAGAATAAATTTTATGAAGCGGGGATATAAAGCAGAATATGAAGTAAAGAAAATTTTATATAAAAAATATTCTCCAGAAAGTGTTATAAAAGTAGCCATTGGAGGGACTACAGATTTTTGTGTTTTGGGTAAAAATGGGAAAATTTTAAAATTTGTTGAGGTAAAAAAGACAAACAAAAATAGGTGGTACCCTGGAAAGCATGATTTAAAACAATTCAAAGTTTTAGAAAAAATTCACAAAAAATATAAAATCCCCGTTGAATATTGGATAAAAACAAATGGAAAATGGGAAATTTTCAATTTAAAAGAAATAAAAAAATTTTTTATTTAAAAAATCCACTGATTTATTCCTCGCTTGCTTTTTCAACTTTTTCTTCTGGTGTTTCTTTTATTTCTTTTTTTTCCTTTTCTTCAACTTCTCTTTTTTCTTCTTCTTTCTTTTCTATTTCCTCTTTTGTTTCCTTTGGAGTCGGAAATTTTTCTGGAAATGGAGACATAGATTTTTAAAAATATAAAATAAAAATATCGACCTTTATTTTAAAACATTCTATCCTGTTTCTTTTAAAAAATCAAATTTCCTTTTACTTGAAAACGAACTCAAAAAATTTCTAATAAAAAGTAAATTTTTCAACATAAAACAATACAAAAAGAGCAATGGTTACAATAAAAAATAATAAAAAGAGATAAATTAAAGGAGAAATATCAAAATATTGATTTGGATTTTTTTTGAATTCTTTTTGTTTTTCTGGAAAGAGATTTTCAGGAGGGACAAAATAAGACGAATTTTCAGAATAATTTTTCGAATAAATCTTTTTGTAACCCTGCATTTTATTAAATTATATCTCTTAAAAAAAATTTTGCAAGCTAAAATTTTTTAATTTATGGGTTGACTTTTAAATTTTGGAGTGATAAAATTGTTTAATTTTTAAAAATTTTAAAAATCAATGAAAAAATATTTTTTAACATCAGAATCTGTTTGTTGTGGCCATCCTGATAAAATTGCTGATACTATAGCAGATACTATTTTAGATGAGATTTTAAAAAGAGATAAATTTGCAAGAGTAGCAGCTGAAGTTTTTGTTAGTAAAGGTTATGTAATCGTTGGCGGAGAAATTACTACTAATTGTTGGGTAAATATTAACAATTTAGTAAGAAGAGCAATAAAAGAAATAGGATACGATAATCCAGAATATGGTTTTGATTGGCGGACGGTTGCAGTTTTAAATACTATCTCTGGACAATCTCCTGATATTGCTAAAGGAGTGAGAAAAACAGCTACCAAAGAGCAAGGAGCTGGAGACCAAGGAAGTTGTTTGGGTTATGCCTGCAAAGAGACAAAAGAATTAATGCCCCTACCTATTATTTTAGCTCACAAATTAGTAAAGAGATTGGATGATGTGAGAAAAAAGAAAATTTTGCCTTATTTGAGACCCGACGGAAAATCCCAAGTTACCATTGAATATGAAGACAAAAAACCAAAAAGAATAGACAATGTAGTGATTGCTGCAGCTCATGATCCAAATGTTTCTTTAAAAAAAATTAGACAAGATATTATTAAAAATGTAATAATCCCTGTTTGTAAAAAATTTTTAGATAAAAAAACAAAATTTTATATTAACAATACAGGAAGGTTTGTTATTTGCGGACCAGTTTCTGATACTGGGATGTCGGGGAGAAAAATAGTCGTTGATAATTATGGTGTCGGATTTCCCGCAGGTGGTGGAAGTTATTCAGGAAAAGATCCTACAAAAGTAGATAGATCCGGAGCTTATATGGCAAGATATATTGCTAAAAATATTGTTTCTGCTAATTTAGCTGAAAAATGTTTGGTAAGAATTTCTTATGTAATTGGAGGAAAAAAACCTACAGAATTTGGAATTGATACCTTTGGGACAAATAAAGTTCCAGAAGAGAAAATTTTAAAGGCTATTCCAAAAATATTTGATTTAAGTCCTGGAGGATTAATAAATCAATTGGATCTTTTGAGACCCATTTACAAAAAAACAGCCTGCTATGGGCATTTTGGAAGAGAAGAACCAGAATTTACCTGGGAAAAAACAGATAAAGTGGAACAGTTAAAAAAGCTTTGCTCTTGAAAAAATATCTCTTCAAAAAAAATTTTGTTTTCTCTTTTTCTGAAAGATCCAAACATTGATTTGGTATTTGACTTTGAGAGGTTTTGAGACAATAAAGTTTGAAAGAGGACTTTTATCTTTATGGAAATGAAAAGTCTTTTGGAGAAAAACTTTAGATTTTTGACAAAAAAAAGATTAAATAATTTACCAAAAAGTCCTGGAGTTTATGTTTTAAAAAACAAAAAAGAGATTCTCTATATTGGAAAAGCAAGCAATATTAGAGAAAGGGTAAAAAATCATTTTCAAAATCCATCTTTTAGAGAGAACTTTTTTATAGATGAGGTAGAAAAAATAGGATATATTAAAACAGATTCTGAAATTGAGGCTTTAATTTTGGAAGCTGAATTAATTAAAAAATATCAGCCAAAATTTAATATCGTCTGGAGAGATGATAAAAATTATTTCTTTGTTGGAATTACCAAAGAAAAATTTCCTAGAATTTTTTGGACCCATCAAAAACAAAAGGAAAAACAAAAAATAGAGGTTGAATATATTGGACCTTTTGTTGATGGAAAAGCTTTAAAAGAAACCTTAAAAATTTTAAGAAAAGTTTTCCCTTTTCGTTCTTGTAAAAGACTTCCTAAAAAACCTTGTCTTTGGTACTATTTGGAAAGATGTCCGGGGCCTTGTTTTTTGAAAGAAAGCAAGATTGAAAAGGAATGCCAGCTTTCAGTAAAGCACATTAAAGAGATTTTGTTAGGAAAGAAAAAAGATGTTTTAAAATCTTTAAAGAAAGAAATGAAAGAATTTGCAAAAAAAGAAGAATTTGAAATGGCAGGAAAAATTAGAGACAGATTGGAGAGTTTAGAAAGGGTTTTGTCTCATGCCAGAATTTTTGAAAAAGTTAGTTTTTGTCTTTTTAATTATGAAGAAATAGAAAAAGAACTTAAAAATCTACTTGATTTAAAAGGAAAAATCTTGAGAATTGAGGGTTATGATATTTCTAACATTCAAGGAAAAAAAGCTACAGGTTCTATGGTGGTTTTTATTAATGGAGTGGCCCAAAAGGACTTTTATAGGAAATTTAAAATTAAATTTTCTCAAACCCCTAACGATATTGCAATGATAAAAGAAGTTTTAAAGAGAAGATTTTCTCATCCAGAATGGGAATATCCTCAGGTAATTTTGATTGATGGTGGAAAAGCCCAATTAAATGCGGGTTTAAAAATAAAAAATCAGTTTTCTTTAAAAAATATTAAAATTGTGGCTTTAGCTAAAAGAAAAAATGAGTTATTTATTGAAGGTAAAAAGGAATCCATTTTGTTAAAAGATTTGCCTTCTCAACTTTCTAATTTAATTTTGAGAATTAGGGATGAAGCTCATAGATTTGCTAAAAAATATCATTTAAAATTAAGAGAAATTGACCTTTTGTCTAAATCTTGATAAAATGGAAATTGCTTAAATGAAAGGTTTAATTTGTCAATTGATAGCTGGAATTTTGGGATTGTATTTGGCAAAAGAATGGGTGTCAGGGGTAGAGGTAAATGGAGGAATTAAAATTTTATTTTTGGCAGGTTGCTTTTTGGGAATTTTAAATTTTTTTGTCGCTCCTATTTTAAGATTTATTACTTTCCCTTTAAGAATAATTACTTTGGGAGCTTTCACTATTTTAATTAATATGGCAATGATTTGGCTAACAAGTGTATTTTTTCCCCAAATAATTTTACCTTCTTTGTTTTTTGATAAAATGATATCTTTGTTTTGGATAAGTTTAATTGTTTCAATATTGAATTTTATTTTTTCAAAGTTTTAAAATTAAAAATTATGAAAGATATTTTTCTTTTTTTCCAAACCATAGTTTCAATTTTATTAATAATTTGTATTCTTTTACAACAAAGGGGTTCAGTATTGGGTTCTGCTTTTGGAGGAGAAGGAGGGTTTTATGCTACAAGGAGAGGAATTGAAAAGAAAATTTTTTGGTTAACTTGTATTTTGGGGGCATTATTTTTGCTCTGTGGAATTTTAAATTTGTGGCTTTCAAGATGAGAAAAAAATTTCCTACAAAATCTCAATGGTGGCAATTTTTAAAGTCACCTCATAAAATTTTAACAAAAGGAGAAATAATTTCTTTTTTTATTTTTTTGTTTATTTTTCTTTTTTCTGGAATTTTTCTGGCTCAAAGATTTTATTATAAATTCACTTTTCCTGTTCCTGCCAGAGGGGGGAGATTAGTTGAAGGAGTAGTTGGAAGCCCCCATTTTATAAATCCTCTCTATGCTGAATCTAATGATGTAGATAGAGATTTAGTAGAGCTTATTTTTTGTGGATTAATGAAATATAATTTGAAAGGAGAAATTGTTCCTGATTTAATAAAAGAATACAAAATTTTAAACGAAGGAAAAGTATATGAGGTAACCCTAAAAGACAATATTTTTTGGTCAGATGGAAAAAAAATAACTGCTGATGATGTTTTATTTACAATAGAAAGCATTCAAGATCCAAAAACAAAAAGTCCTTTATTAGCCAATTGGGTAGGGGTAAAAGTAGAAAAGATAGATGATAAAAGATTGAAATTTGAGTTAAAACAACCTTATTCATTTTTTTTGGAAAGATTGACTCTAAAAATTATTCCAAAACATATTTGGGAAAATGTTTTGCCAGAAAATTTCCCATTTTCTGATTTAAATTTAAATCCCGTAGGCTGTGGACCATATAAGATAAAAAATATAGAGAAAAAAGAAAATGGAAAAATTTCCTCTTTGAATTTGACTTTAAATGAAAAATATTTTGGAAAACTCCCTTTTATTGAAGAAATTTCTTTTAAATTTTTTGATACTGAAAAAGATCTCCTTTTAGCTTTACAAAAAAAAGAAATAGACTCTGCAATTTTGGAAAATTTAGATTTTAATTTGACTGGGTTTAATGAATACTCTTTTATTTTTCCAAGATATTTTGCTGTATTTTTCAATCTCAAAAAGAAAGAAAATGAAAAAGAAAATTTGCTTTTGGAAAAAGAAGTAAGATTGGCTTTAGCTTTAGCTACAGATAAAAAAGAAATTTTAGACAAAGTGTTAAAAAAAAGAGGAGAGATTGTTCTTTCGCCTCTTTTACCAAATTTTTACCATTTTTCTCCGCCTACCACTACTTTTGAATTTGATTTAGAAAAAGCAAAAGAGGTTTTAAAGAAAGCTAATTTCAAAGAAAAAGAAGGAAAAATGGTAAAAATTGTTAAAAAAGAACCCGCTTTTTTATTTGAGAAAGATTTAAAGCTTCATGACACCGGAGAAGACGTAAAAAAACTCCAAGAATGTTTAGCAAAAGATCCTCAAATTTATCCCTTAAAAAAAATAGATGGGAATTTTGACCTTCTTACCAAACAAGCTGTAATCAGATTTCAAAAAAAATATAAAAAAGAAATTTCTCAAATAGCAGGTTATGAAATCAAATGCACAGGTTATGTAGGTAGAGCGACAAGAAAAAAATTGAACGAGATTTGCTTTCCAATAGAGACAAAAGAAATCCCTTTGGAATTTACATTAACTACCGTCTCTCACCCCATTTTAAAAGAAACCGCCTTTTTGCTAAAAAAACAATGGGAAAAAATAGGAGCCAAAGTAAAAATTGAAATTTTAAGTCAAAATGATTTGGAAAAAAAAGTTTTTAAAGAAAAAAATTTTGAGGTTTTGTTGTTTGGGCAAATTTTAGGAATGATGCCAGACCCTTTTCCTTTTTGGCATTCTTCTCAAAGAGAATTAGGTTTGAATATCTCAAATTACAAAAACGAAAAAGTAGATGAATTAATAGAAAAAGCAAGAAAAGAATTCTCTTTAAAAGAGAGAAAGAAAATTTATGAAAAAATTCAAAAAGAAATTATTGAAGATTTGCCAGCAATTTTTTTGTATAATTTTCCTGAAAGATATTTTGTGATAAATAAAATTAAAGGAGTAAAAGGGGGATTAGTTTTAGATCCCTCAAAAAGGTTTTCAGAAATTGAAAATTGGTATTTAATTACAAAAAGAGTATGGAAATTAAAAAAGTAGTTATTCCAGCTGCAGGTTGGGGGACAAGATTTTTGCCTCAGACAAAGGCAATGCCAAAGGAAATGCTTCCAGTTTTGGACAAACCTGTAATTCAATATGTAGTAGAAGAAGCGGTAAATTCTGGAATTAAAGATATTATAATAATTACCGGTTGGCAAAAGAGAGCCATTGAAGATCATTTTGATAGATCTTTTGAGTTAGAGAGATTCCTTAAAGAAAAAAGAAAAAGAAAACAGTTGGCTCAAATAAAAAAAATTGCCAATTTAGCCAATTTTATTTATATCAGACAAAAAAGTGAAAAATATGGTAATGCCATTCCTGTTTTGTGTGCCAAAAGTGTAATTGGAAATGAATACTTTGGGGTTTTGTGGGGAGATGAATTTTTTGTAGCCAATCCTCCAAGATTAAAACAAATGCTTTTTGCTTTTCAAAAATACAAAGGTTTAATAATCTCTGGAATAAGAATTAAAGAAAAGAAAAAAATTCCTCTTTATGGAATTGCTAAAATAGAAAAAGTAGAAAAGAATATTTTCAGGATAAAAAAAATTGTTGAAAAGCCTTCTCCCGAGAAAGCCCCATCAAATTTAGCTACTCACGGAGCCTATATTTTGCCTCCAGAAATATTTAAAGTTATTTCTGAGTTAAAACCCGGAAAAGGAAAAGAAATTTGGTTGACAGATGCCATCAATGTTTTAATAAGAGAAAATTTCCCGGTTTATGCTTGTGAGATTGAGAATGCTAAATATTATGATACTGGAAATAAAATAGAATATCTAAAAACAATAATTGAACTTGCTCTTTCTTGCCCGGAATTTTCAAAAGAGATCAAAAACTATCTTAAAAACTTAATTTCAGAGTAATTATTTCAAAGGGGTTGACTAAAAGAGACACTTTCTTTTGTTGAATTTTAATTTCTCTTTCTGGAATTTCTCTTTCTAAAAAATCTACAAATTTTACTGATTTTGGCTTTCTAAAGAATTTAATTTCAGCCTTTGTTTTTTTTCCTTCAGTTTCATAAAATCTCAAAATTAATTCTTTTCCTTTCTCAGCTCTTTTTAGGCTACTAAAAATTAAATTTTGAGGTTCAATTTCAAAAAAGGAAAATCTCTCTGGAAAAATTTCTTTCTCTCTTTCTTTTGGTAATTGAAGAGGAATGAAAGGTTGATTAAATTCTTTAGCGTATCTGGAAAAGACACCCCAATCTTTCTTTTGATAAGGAAGCAAAGAATAGTGAAAGGTATATTTTTTAAATTCTTTAGCATCAAATGTAGGAATTGCAGGACCTGCTTTTCCATCAGAAGAAAGCATCAAAATACTTCTCAATAGGGTTAAATAAACAGTATTGTCTCTGACTTCATGGGCTGGAATACCTCGGTTGAAAATTACAATTCCCCTTTTTTCATTACCAAAGCTCATCCAGTTTAAGACTGGATAAACTCCGCAAGGCTTTTCTTTCCAACTATCATCTACTTTCAAATAATACTCATTTGTTGGTCTCTTTACTACTCCAAATTGAGTCTCTGCTTCAAAATGAGAAGAATTCAAGGTAGTAGGAAACCTTACTCTAATTCTCACATGAGGATGATAATTTTCAATTTTGGTAATAAAATCTATTCTTGGTAATTCATTATAAATTATTATTTTCTTTGAAATGGAAATTACTGGATGCCGCCACAAAAGAGGTTTCAATTTTTCTATCAATCTATAAGGCCATCTTAAAGCAAAATAATTGACATTTATTTCTAAAATCACTCTTGAAGGACTTTGCTTTTTTATTTCTATTTTTTTCACTTTAAAAGCTCCATATTTTATTCCTTCTCCTCTTTCTGTTTTTACAAAACCTTCCAATCTGCTTTTGTGGTAATACAAATCTCCCAATTCTTCTTCTAAAACTATTTCATTTCCTTGAGATACCAAAAGTTTGTTATTTTGGAAAATGTCTATTAATCCATTAAGAGGATTAATCTTTACCTTAAAAAACCGGTTAGAAACGGTATTTCCTTTCACTTCAATTTTTTCATCATTCTTTTTTGGAGCATTTTCCATTATCTCAAATGTTTTATATCCCAAAGGAGGAAGAGAGGTTACAAATCCAATTTTAGCTGAACTCAAAAAGCCATTAGGACCGGGAATGCTTTGTAAAACTTCTACTTTTATTTTTTCTTTCCCGTTTTTCAAACCTTCAATTTTTCTTATTTTTTCTTTTTCAAAATTCAAATTAATCTCTACCCAATTTTTAACTTCCCAAGGCAAAGGATTAAAAACAATGATTTGCCTTTTTTCTTTTAGGTTTTTTGAAATTATTGATAAAGAATTTTTCAAAAGATTTCCCAAATGGACCCTTAAAAACTTAAAATTTCTTTTTATTTCTTCGTAACACTCATCAGTTCCAGTTCCTGGCACTGCGTCATGAAAGGCTCCAAATAAAATCTTTCTCCAATTTGTTTTTAATTCATTGAAGGGATAAGGAAAACCTAATACATAAGCTATTGAGGCAAAACTTTCTGTAGCCAAAATTAGATTTTCATATTTTCTCAAAGCTTTTTTCACCCACATTCTTGAAGAAGCACAATTTGGAAAGACCTCAGAAAATCTTCCACAATATTGCTCACCTTCTCTTACTTCTAGATTTTTTCCTTTTTCTTTTATTTTTTCAAAAAACTCCTCTATTCCTCCAATTTTCATTTTTGCAAATTTGTTGGTTTTGTTCCATTCTTTTACTTTTCTTGAAGTCTCTGGCTGGGGAAGAGTAACTCCGCTTCCAGAAGGCATCAAAATATTTTCTGTAGCTGAAAGCTCTTTTAAGGTTTCAAAACTTTCTTTTAATTTATCTAAATTCAAACCTGCACGATAACCCAAAGGCATCCAGTGAGATAAAATTTTGGTTCCGTCTAATCCCTTCCACCAAAATTCAGAAGGAGATTTTTTAGTCGCTCCTCTTCTGAAAGCACAATATTCATAGCCTGATTTTTTCCAGATTTGAGGCAATTGAGCATTTAATCCAAAACTATCTGCCTGCCACATTACCTTAACATCTATTCCAAATTTATCTTTTAAATAGAGTTTCCCTTTTAAAATCTGCCTTATTAAGGTTTCTCCCAAAGGAAGCATTGTATCTGCCATTAAAAATTCACCATCTGCTACCTCTATTCTTTTTTCTTTGATAAATTTTTTAATTTTCTCAAAAAGCCAAGGATTTCTTCTTTCAACTTGTTCCAAAAGATAGGTTTGTTCGATCAAAAATTTATAATCTTTATCTTTTTCTAAAATTTCAACCACCTTTTTTAAAATAAGGTCAATATTAATATAAAAATAATCTTCTTTGCTAAAGACCCAAATGGCATCATAATGGGTATGAGGAATCAAATAAATATTATAATTTTTCTCTGAGGACATATTTTTCAATGGCTTTGACCCATCCTTCGGGGCCAATGCCATCTATTTTTATTACCTTTTTCAATTTAGCAACCTTTGGATGCCATTTTCCTTCTGGAGTTTTAACTAAAATAGGAAGATCTACCGCCTTTAACATGGGAATATCGTTAGGGCTATCTCCCAAACCAATACTTTTTACTTTTTTAAACTCTCTTTTAAAAAGCTCAGTTAATTTTTTAACCGCTTTTCCCTTATCAGTGTTTTTACCAAAAATATTATAATATCTTCCTCCATGGGCATAGTTAAATCCTAATTTTTTAATTTCTCTAAATAAAATCTTTTCCTTTTCTTTTGGTTCCAAAAATTTGAAACTTTCATTAAATTCTTTTTTCTTTGCCAATTTTGCTAAATTTAAAGGCAAATTTGCATCTTTGGCAACTTCTTTCGCTGTCATATCTCCAAATCCCAAAATCTTAAATTTGGTTTTCTTTCTAATTTTTTCTAAAGCCTCCCTCAATTTCGTAACAGAAACCCCCAATTTTATAATTTCTGGAGTAGGAAAAGAAAAATAACCTTTTGGAATAAAGATTGCTCCTCCATTTTCAACAATAAATGGTTCTCTGAGACCCAGTTTTTTTTGATAATATTCATTTTCAGCCCTTGTCTTCCCAGTGCAAAAAATCAGAGGAATTTTTCTTTCTTTTAGTTTTTTAACTACAGGTAAGGCTTTTTCAAAAGAATAGGTATTTTTATCTAAAAGAGTTCCGTCCAAATCGGTAAAAATTATTATTTTTTCCTGCATTTAAGTTTGAAATTCAAACACAATTTATAAAAACTAAGCACCTTTTCTGTAATCTTTGGTAAAGAATATTTTTCAGCTATCTTAATTCCCCATTCTCCCATCTCTTTTCTTAAAGAGGGATTTAAAATCAAAATTTCAATTTTTTTGGCCAGATCTTGCCAATCTTTTACCTTAGCTAAAAATTTTTCTCCCTTTCCCTTTAAAACCTCTTTGTAACCTTTAATTTTAAAAGCAACTACCGGTTTTCCACAAGAAAGAGCTTCTATTAATACCATTCCAAAACTTTCTCCAAAAATAGCAGGGCTACAAAAGATATCACAGGTAGAATAATAATGGGGAAGTATTTTATCACTTATTTTTCCTTCAAAAATCACCTCTTTTAATTTTTCTCTTTGAACCCAATCTTTCAACTCTTTTTTTAAAGGACCTTTTCCAACGATGATCAATCTTAAATTTGAAAATTTTTGAGTTAATATCTTATAAGCTTTTAATAAAAAAATCAAGCCCTTTCTTTCTTCTATTCTTCCCACAAATAAAATATTAATTTTTCCATCTAAATATTTTTTTATCTTTGGAACATTGGGATTAAAAATTTCTAAATCAATTCCATTGGGAATGACAGTTTTTGGTCCTGAATATTCTTTAAAATACTCCAAATTTAAGGGATTTACTCCAATTATTCCATCAATTTTTTTTTGACAGAATTTAATAAATTCTTTTAATATCCAAGGAAAAGTATTCAAAAATTTGCTTCCTTCTAAATTGGCATGGAAAGTTAAAATTTTAAGAGACTTTTTACTTAGAGGAGAATTTAAAATTTGCCAAGTTAAAGGAAAAGAGAAATTATGAAAATGCAAGACATCAAATTTTTCTTTACTTAAAACCCTTTCAATAGTTAAAGGAAGAAAGCTAACACTCAAATCAGAAATAGCTCCTCCAAAAGAAAGAGGAAAAGAGGTTCCCAATAAAATTATCTCTTTACCGTAATTTTCTCCAATTTTTCTCCTGGGGACAATAATCTTTACTTTTAAATTTTTCTTTTTGAATTCTTTAGCTAAACCCAAAATATGATTTTTTACCCCTCCAGGTTGAGAAAAGGTATGGGGAGATAAAAGAGCTATTTTCATTTTATTTTTTTGATTAAAACTTCTTGATGAGGATAAGCAAAATTAATTTCTTTTTCAGATAAAATTTCTCTTATAATCGCTTGAGTTATCTCACTTGAAATTTCTTCTCTTTTTTGAGCTGGAACTTGATATCTAATGTGAATGTTAATTCCACTTGGTTGAAGCCAGATCCTTAAATAAGGAGGAGAAAAATTTTTAAAATATTTGCAAAGAACTTCTTTTGCTTTTTTCAAAGCAATCTTTTTGGCTTTTTCCAAATTGCTTTCATAAGTGATAGTAAAAATTACTTGATCTAATATTAATTCGTCGTGAAAAGTATAATTTATGATATTTTCTTCAAATAATTTGGCGTTGGGAATTAAAATTATTCTTCCCGACGTCTCTTCAGAAGAAATAGTCCCTCCAATTTCTCTTATATGAATGTGAGTTAAGGTAATGTCTGTAACATCTCCCTTTATATTTCCAATAATTACTCTGTCTCCAATTTCAAAAGGTCTTTTCAAAATTACCATTAGCCAAGCTGCCATTCCAGTAATTGGTCTTTGGAGGGCCCAACCCAAAGCAGCAGAAAGCAAACCAGCTACTACTCCAATTCCTGTCAAATTTCCTCCATAAGCAAAAAAGGCAAAGATAATAAAAAGAAAGATTAAAAAGTAATTGATAAAGTTGAAAAAAATTTCTATGTTTGATTTTTCCTTTTTAGTTTTAGCCTTTTTTAAAAAAATATTCTTTAGAGTATTTAAAATTCGGTTAACTACAAAATAAGCTACAGTAAAGAAAAAGAGGATACCCAAAATTTTAAAGATAAAACCCCATTCAACTTTTTTCAAAAAATCAAACATGTTTTTATTTTTTATATTTTAATAAAATTCAACTAATTTTCCTATCTTTTCCCATTCTTTTTTTATCTTTAAGGCAATTTTTTTGTCAAACACAAGAGCTATAACACAATCTCCTCCTCCCGCTCCAGAAATTTTAGCTCCAGCTCCCAAATTTTGGGCAATATCAATCATTTTTTTTAATTTTTCTGTCTCTATTTTTAATGAAGATTTTTCTCCCAATTCCCTCAAATATTCTCTATTTTTTTTAATTAATTCTAAAATCTTTTTTTTATTTTTCAATTTCCAGGCCTTAATTATTTTTTTAGTTATTTTCCCAATTTTCAAAATTATCTTTTGTGCCTCTTTTGGATTTTTTTTTCTCCAATCTTGAAATTTTTTTATCAATTTAAAAGTAAAAGCAGGTTTTCCTGTCCAACCCGCCAAAATATAAAGACCTCTTAAAAAATGAATTTTTTCAATCTTTAAATTTTTCCATTCTTCAAAAACGATATTTTTTATTTCTCTTTGGCTTTTTAATTTTTCTTTTAACCATTCTGTATCTGGCTTTCTATAAATTAAAGGACTATTATAAACAGCGGTTGCAATTTCCGTTCCAGAACCTCTTTTGTTTTGAGCTAAAAAATGTGCTAAAAAAGCCAATTTAAAAAGCTCCTCTTTTTTTATTTTTTTTTGATGAAATTTTAACAAAGCAGATATTATAGCTACACTACAAGCTCCAGAAAAACCAAAACCTACCTTTTCTTTAATTTCTCCCCAAACCTCTAATTGAAAAGGACAAAATTTTCCCAGAAAATTCAAAGCCATTTCAATGGATTTTTTAGGATATCTCAATATTTCTTTTTCTTTTCTTTTCAAATTTTCTAAAAATTTTAGCTTTTTTTTAAAAAATATAGCTCCTTTTTTAAGATTAAAATCTTTCAAAAAAATGAAAATTTTTTCATTTGGAGATTTTTTTACCCTCACAAAAACCCTCTTTTTTACTGGCATTAAAATGGCAAAATTTCTGGGATCCAAAACTGCCCATTCTCCAGAAATAATTACTCTACCAAAAGCAAAACTCAAGACACTTTTTTTCATTGATAACTTTCTATTTTTACTCCTTTTTCTCCTAATTTTGTCTCAAAAAAAGAAAGTTTCATTTTCTTTAAAATATTTTTTAGTTTTCTTTTGTCTTCATGAAAACAAATTAAAGCTCCTGCTCCGCCTCCAGAGATCTTTAAAGCTCCTCCCTTTTCTCTTACCAAATTTGCTATTTTTTCTATCTTATAATTGGAAATTCCCAGTTTTTCCAAATTTTCTTGGGCTTTGTTAATGAGATATTTTATTTTTTCTAAATTTTTTTCTTTAAAAGATTTTTTAAAATCTTGAGCTATCTCTCCCAAATTTTTCATTATCTTTTCTCTAATTTCTTTTTTTAATCTCTTTACTTTTTCAATATAATATCCAGTATCTAATCCCTTTTTTCTTTCTGTTAAAATCACAAAAATTTTTGAAAAAAAAGAAGGTAAAGAAATTTTTTTTATTTTTCCTTTTTCAAACCAAATTGTCCCTCCAAAAGTGCAAATTGTATTATCTCCGCCACTTGGTCTTCCATGATTTAGTTTTTCTAACTCAAAAGCGATATTGTTGACTTTTTCATTTTTTAATTGAAGGCCATAAACACAAGAAATTGCTTTCACTAAAGAAACAGAAAATGAAGCTGAAGAGCCCAACCCTTTTCCAATTGGCAAATTAGTGGAAATTTCCAAAAAAATCCCTTCTTTTTTCAAACCTAATTTTTCCATAACTATACCTACCATCGCTTGACTTCTTTTCCAAAAATTGGAATTTAAAAAATCAAAAAGTTGAGAAAAATCATTTTTTTTGTTTCCCTCTTGCCACAATTTTTTGGCTTTTTTTGCTACCAAAAAAATTTCTGTTGTATCAAATTCTTTCATTTTTTTATAATAAAGATTGATTATTTTTACCTTCTTTGATTTTTCTGCCCTTATTTTTGTTCTCTTATCAATAGCAGAAATAATGGCAGGAAAGCCATAAACTACTGAGTGTTCTCCAATAATATGAATTTTTCCAGGAGCGGAAACTTCAATCATAAAAATTAAAAGAGATGCTCTTTTATTATTTTAGCATTCGGCCCTATTTTAGAGATAAAAATTTTCTCAATTTTGGAAATTTTTCTTAGATTATTTAAGAGTTTTTTTAAATTATTTTTTAAACACAAAATTTTTACTTGAGGTCCAGCATCAATTGTAAAATAGCTTTCTATTCCTTTTTTTCTCCAATCAATTACTTTTTTCAAAATTTCCAAAGTGACAGGCTCCCAGTAGATAATAGGAGGTTGGGTAGTAAAAGTTAAAGCATGAAATTTAAGACAATTTTTTTCTGTTATTTTTCCCAACAAGGAAAAATTTTTCTCAAAAATTGCTTTTTTAATTTGCTTTATATCATCGTCAATCGTTTTTAGCCAACAATGATAAAAAGGACAAGTTTTCACTGTTTGAGCCATTCCCTTTCTTGATTTTATTTTCTTTTCTTTGTGAGATATCTGACAAATTACAATTCTCAAATCTGGCCACCAATTTTCATTGGCAATTTGGACACAAAAAGAATCTGAGCCATCTTTTTTCTTTCCTCTTTTCCATTCCACAAATCCTCCATAAACTGACCGACAGGCAGAACCAGAACCCATCCTAGATAGAATAGTTAAATTTTTTTTATCCAAATTTAAATTTAGAGCTTTGTTAATAGCTAAAGCCAATGAACAAAAAAAAGCAGCTGAAGAAGCAAATCCTGCAGATTTTGGAAAATTACTTTCTGTTTTAATTTTAGCTTTTAAATTTTTTTTACTCAATTTTCTTGCTTTTTCCAAAAAAGGTTCCAAATATTGAGAGTACTCATTTGAGTTTTCTTTTATTCTTTTTCCATTTGAAATTAAAATATCTTTTTTGTATTTTTCAGAAAATTCTACTGTTGATTTGACAAAAAAAGCGTCCAAAGTAACACTAATACTGCTATTTTGGGGCAAAAACAATTTTTCATCTCTTTTCCCCCAATATTTCACTAAAGCAATATTTGAAAAAGCAAGAGCGGTAGCTTTCATAAATTTCCTTTTTAAATTATACCAAAAAACCAAAAAATCAACTTGACATAACCTTTCTTTAAGGGTAAAATCCAAAATGGAGGGGGGTGCGGGATGTATTCCCAAGAGGACCCAGTCTTTGACAAAGGAGGCTGCATTTGGGCCCACTGGTGAAGGTCCAAAACCAGCCTGAGGGATGAGAGCCGATTTTGTCAAGACTGTCCCCCCTCCTATTTTATGAAAATAGCATTATTAAAAGAAAAATTAAAGGAAGGAGTAAAATCCGCAGAAAGAATTTGTTCTCGCTCTTCATCTCTTCCGATGCTCAACAACATTTTGTTAAAAGGAGAAAAAAACTTTTTCTCTATTTCAGCTACTGATTTAGAAATTGGTTTGAAATGGTGGATTTTAGCAAAAACAGACAAAGAAGGAGAAATTGCAGTTCCTTCAAGACTCTTTTCTGATTTTATTTCTCTTTTACCTGCTGAAAAATTGGAATTGGAAATTTCAGATTTGAATTTAAAAATAAAACACGAAGACAAAATTACCAAAATAAAAGGTTTTTCAACAGAAGATTTTCCTTTAATTCCGGTTTCTGAGATTGAAAAAGAAAATTTTGTTTCTCTATCCGGAGATTCTCTTGGTTTGGCTTTACAGCAAATTTTACCTTTTACTGCTACTTCTACTTCGCGACCTGAGATCTGCGGGGTTCTCTTTCAAATAGAAAAAAATCAATTAATTTTGGCAGCCACTGATAGTTTTAGATTGGCAGAAAAGAAAATTCCCTTAAAAGAAGGAAAAGATGAAACTTTTAGTTTTATCCTTCCTCAAAAGGCAGCTAGAGAAGTGGTTAATATTTTTGGCGACAGAGAAGAAATAAAATTGTATTTTTCTCCTAATCAGGTAATGTTTGAGGCTTTAATGGAAGAAGTCTCTCATCCTCAAGTTCAACTTGTTTCAAAATTAATTGAAGGAGAATATCCTAATTATCAAGAGATTATTCCCAAAGAATTTATCACTAAATTAATTTTAGACAAAAAAGAATTAATAGACCAAATTAAATTGGCTTCCCTTTTTACTAAAAAAAGCAATGAAATTAAATTGAAAATTGATAGCAAAAAACAAAGAATGGAAATTTTCTGTGAAAATCCAGAAACTGGTGAATACAAAGCTTGCTTGCCAGCAAAAGTAGAAGGAAGTAGTTTAGAAATTGCTTTCAATTATAAATTTCTTTTAGATGGATTAATTAAAATGAAAGAGGATGAAATATTTTTTGGATTTCAAGGAGAAGAAAGAGCGGTTTTAATAAAACCAAACAATGTTACAGATTACATTTATATTGTAATGCCAATGAAAGCAAGCTAAAAAATTATTCTAATTTTTCTTTTTCTTTTAGCCAATTTTTTATTCCTTCTTCCCATCTCCAAAATTGAGGATCTTTATAAGGATTAGAAGGGGGAGGGCCCTGAGGATTGTCTTTTTGAACATAAAACAAAATTGAATGAGGAGGATATAAAATTTTTCCTTTCAAAACGGGTTTTGAAGTAATGATTTTTTCAGGCATGGTGAATTCTTCAGAAGGATATTTTAAAATTGCCTTTTCCATAAACTTTCTCCAAATATAACCTGCTTTAACAACACTTGGAGCATAAATTTTGGGAGGAGAGTGATCATTGTTTCCTACCCAAACCCCACATACAATACTTGGAGTATAGCCTATTGTCCAAGCATCTCTAAAATCTTGAGTGGTACCAGTTTTAGCTGCTACTTTTTTGTTCTCAAAATAGAGAAAAGAATGTCTACCAAATAAAGGAGCCCTGGCTTCATTATCAGATAAAATATCATTTATCAATCTGGCGATTTGCTTTTCCATAATTCTTCTCTGGGTAAATTCAGCTTTTTCTACAATATTGCCTTTGCTGTCAACAATTTTCAAAATGAAAGTAGGGTTTACTTTCAACCCTTCATTTGCAAAAACGGAATAAGCACTAACCATGTCTAAAAGTCTTACTTCAGCTCCCCCCAAAACCAGAGATAATCCATATTTTTGAACATCATCTTCTTTTAAGGTAGTAATTCCCATTTTTTTTGCCAATTCAATGGCATCTTTTACTCCTACTAAATACAAAAGTTTCACCGAGGGAACATTAAGAGATTGAGCTAAAGCCTCTCTTAAGGTAACAGGCCCTCTAAATCTTTTGTCGTAATTGTAAGGAATATAAGGTTTATTTTTCACTTTTCCAAAATTTGTCTTTACATCCCACAAAATTGTATCTGGAGTATAACCTTTTTCAAAAGCTTTTGCATAAACAAAAGGTTTAAAAGCAGATCCTGGTTGTCTTTTTCCTAAAACCGCAACATCAAACTTTGGTTCAAATTTACAATTTACCCCCTCTTTACAATCTTTTGGAAAAGAAGAAGTTGCATACCAATCAGCAGAACCTACTAAAGCAAGAATTTCTCCAGTTTTAGGATTCATAGCAACTAAACTTGCATTATATACTCCATATTTTTTATTTCTTTCTGCCCCCTCTTTAACTGCTTTTTCTGCTATCTTTTGAGTTTCCCAATCCAAAGTAGTGTAGACTTTAAAACCTCTTGTTTTTACTTCTTCCTTTCCATATTTTTTAATCAAATAATCTCTTACTAAAAAAACAAAATGCGGTGCTTTAATTGGAAAAACTCTTTTTACAAATTCAATTTTTTCTTTTTTGGCTTTTTCTGCTTGTTCTTTTGTAATATATCCTTCAGCTACCATTCTATCTAAAACATAATTTTTCCTTTCCATTAATTTTTCAAAATTTTCTTTTGCTGAGTAATAACTTGGAGCTCTAATTAAAGCAGCCAAAGTAGCTGTCTGGGCCAAACTTAATTCTTTTACCGATTTTCCAAAATAAGCCTCAGAAGCTGCTTCAACTCCACAACTATTTCTTCCAAAGGGGATTTGATTGAGATACCATTCTAAAATTTGATCTTTAGAGTAGTTTCTCTCTAATTCCAGGGCTAAAATTGCTTCTTTGGTTTTTCTGTTGAGAGTTTTTTTTAAATTTAAAAAAGTAATCCTTACCAATTGTTGAGTGATAGTAGAACCTCCCTGAGAGAGTTTTTTTAATTTTAAATCAACAAGAATGGCTCTTGCTATTCCTTTTAAATCTACACCAGGATGATGATAAAAATTGGCATCTTCGGTAGCAATCACTGCCTTTTTTAAATAATCTGGAATTTCATTTAAAGAAACCCATTTTCTTCTTTCTCCTTCAAACATTTCATAAAGCAAAACTTTACCCGTTCTGTCGTATATTCTTACTGATTGAGTTATTTCTATTTCAGAAAAATCCTCTGGCCTTGGAAGATCTTTGGCATAAAGAAGAAAAATACTCAAGAGACTAAAAAAGCAAGTTAAAAAAAATAAAAAAAATAGCTTTCCTAAAAATTTTAAGATAGGAAAAAATCCTCCTTTTTTCTTTTTATAAATTTTCCTAAAATATTTTCTCTTTGCCATATTTTCTTTTGTATGATATCATAAAAATTATGATAAAAGAAATCAATTCAAAAATCACAGAAATTTTGGAAAGGGGAACAAAAGAGATTATTGAAAAAGAAAGTTTAATAAAGAAATTAAAATCAAAAAAGAAATTGAGAATTAAACACGGAATAGACCCTACTACCAAAGATCTCCATTTGGGGCACGCAGTAATTTACTTTAAATTAAGAGAATTTCAAGAGATGGGCCATCAAATTATTTTTTTAATTGGAGACTTTACCGCTCGTTTTGGAGATCCTACTCAAAAGTTGGTTCCCAGACAATTGAAAAGCAAAAAAGAGGTTAGAGAATTGGCAAAGGATTATTTAAGACAGGTAGGGAAGATTTTAGATTTGGATAAATTGGAAATTAGATACAATGGCGAATGGTATGATAAAATGTCTGCTGAAAAACTATTAAATTTGATGGCAAATTTCACTACCGCAAGAATGTTAGAAAGAGAAATGTTTAAAAAAAGAATGAAAGAAAATTTAGAAATAAAATTGCATGAAATTGTTTATCCGGTTTTGCAAGCCTATGACTCAGTAGTTTTAAAATCTGACCTCACAGTTTGTGGTTCTGATCAAATTTTCAATGAAATTAGAGCTAGAGAACTTCAAGAAAAATTTGGTCAAACACCTCAAGATATTTTAGCAATGAAAATTTTGAGAGGGACAGATGGCAAAGAAAAAATGAGCCAAAGTTTAGGAAATTATATTAAAATTGAAGAAAACCCAATTCAACAATACGGAAAAATAATGTCAATCCCAGACCACTTAATTTTAGAATATTTTGAACTGCTAACAAAAATTCCTCTAAAAGAAATTGAAAAAATGAAAATGGAAATGAAAGAAAAAAAAGCAAACCCAAGAGACTTAAAAGCAAAATTAGCTAAAGAAATTGTTGAAATTTTTCATGGAAAAGAAAAAGCAAAAATGGCAGAAAAAGAATTTGAAAGAGTGTTCAGAGAAAGAAAATATCCTTCTCAAATTCCTCAAGTTAAAATTAAAGAAAAAAGAATAAATATTTTAGATCTTTTAGTAAAAACAAACTTGGCCTCCTCAAAATCGGAGGCCAAGCGTCTTGTCTTGCAAAGAGGTGTCAAAATAGATGGTGTCTGTCAAACAGATTGGCGTAAAATCCTTTCTCTCAAATCCGGACAAATCATTCAGGTAGGGAAAAGGAAATTTCGAAAAATAGTTTAAAGGGTGTCTTCATCTTCATCTAAGCTTTCTTCTTCCTCTAAACTTTCTTCTTCCTCTTCTAAACTTTCCTCTTCCTCTAACATTTCTTCCTCTTCATCTAAGCTTTCTTCTTCATCCTCATCTTGATTGAGAAAAACTCTTATTTTCTTTTTTACTAAATTCATAAATTTTTAAAATTCTTTAACAAATTGAGACTCGACCTTTTTTTGATTATTTCCAGATTATATACTTGCCTAATTTACTTGTCAAGAGACCTTGTTTGCTCTTTCAAAAATTGATACTTTTACTTATGAAAGATAAAAACCCTTAAATTTTATGAAATTTAAACTCAAAAATACCATTTTAGAATTAAAAAAAGGAGACATTACTGAAATGGAAACAACAGCCATTGTTAATCCCGCAAACAAATACTTAAAACATGGAGGAGGTGTTGCCAAGGCTATTGTGGAAAAGGGAGGAGAAATAATTCAAAAAGAGTCAGATAAAATAGGTTTTTGTCCTGTTGGAGAGGCAGTAATAACTACTGGAGGAAAATTGAAAGCAAAATATGTTATTCATACGGTAGGTCCTAAATGGGGAGAAGGGAAAGAAAAAGAAAAATTAAAAAAATCTGTTTTGAGTTGTCTAAAATTGGCTGACAAAAAGAAAATAAAATCTCTTTCTTTGCCAGCAATCAGCACTGGAATTTTTGGCTTCCCTAAAGAAAAAGCAGCAAAAATAATTTTAGAGACCATTTCAGACTATGTATTAAAAGAAAAAACCAATTTGGAAGAAATAATCGTTTGCCTTTATGATACTCCTACCTTTGAAATTTTTAAAAAAGAATTTGTTAAAATTGTAGAAAAATTGACTTGAAAATTTTAATTAGTTAAAATGAAAAACGGAGAGGTGGCTGAGTGGTTAAAAGCGGCACACTGCTAATGTGCTGGGGAGAAATCCCCACGTGGGTTCGAATCCCACCCTCTCCGCTTGCTTATGTCAAAGAAAATTTATCTCTCTATTTTTGGTTTTTTATTTTTCTGGTTAGTTTTTGGCGCCATTTTTTGTTTAGGTCAAACCAAAATTGATTTGCCCTCTCCAGGACTTACTCCTGACAGCCCTTTTTATTTTTTAGAAATATTTTTTGAAAAGATAGGAGATTTTTTTACATTTGGAGATTTAGCTAAAGCAAAAAGATATATTAAATTAGCTAATGAAAGAATAGCTGAAGCAAAGGCGGTTGTAGATAAGGGAAAACCAAAAGCAGTAGATAAAGCTTTAGTTAGATATCAAAAACAATTGGAAAAGGCTTTAGCTAAAGCTGAAAAAGTAAAAGCTAAAGGAAAAAGTATCGCCCAAATTACTGACCTTATCAGTCAAGCTACAGCAAAGCATTTGACCGTTTTAGAAGAGGTTTCAGAAAAAGTTCCCAAAACTGCTAAATTAGCTATTCTTCAGGCAAGGGAAGCTTCTAAAACCGGTCAAATTAAAGCTCTTGAGGCTTTATCAAAGGAAAAACCAAAAAAGGCTTTTAATTTCAATATCAAAACAATCCAGAATAGATTGGAAAAAATTAAAAAAGAAACCAAAGAAGGTGATGAAAAAGCCATAGAAATGGTTTTGTCTGATTTTATTGCTTTTCAAGGTTTGCTAGAAAAAATGGGTAAAGAAAATCAATCAATATTGGGTAGTTTGGTTGGAGAAGCTATGACTGATCAAATTGAAGCTCTTGACAAAATAGAAGAAGATTTTAAAAATCTTTCTCCTCAAATGGCTGAAAGAGTAAAAATAATCAGAAATAATACCATTAATGGACAATTGGAAGTTTTGGAAGGTTTAGCAAAAATTAATCCTGAAAAAGCAGCTGAAATTTATTCTGTAGCTTCTGAAAAGAGATTGGAAAAAGTAAAGCAAAAAGCAAAAAGCAAAAATGTAAAAGAAATAGAGAAAGCTTTAAATGAATTTGAAAAGTATTCTGCTTTTGGGCAAGAAATTTCTGAAATTGCCAAAGAGATAGGTGAAGATACTAGCTCAGTTGAAAAATTAGTTGCAAAAACAACTACCCACCATTTAGAAGTTTTAAACCAAATTTACAATGAAGTTCCAGAGCCAGCCAAAAAAGCAATTCAAAAGGCAATGGTTGTTTCAGAGAAGGGACGTCAAAAAGCAGTAAAGGCTCTAAAAGAGAGAGGGGCTTTAGAGGATATTCCAGAGAGAGTACCATTACCTTCAGAAGTTAAAGAGAAAGTGTTTGAGAAAAAAAGAATTCCAGAAGGAGAAGAAGCCAAAAAACCAAAAATAGAGATACCAGAAAGTGAAGGAGTTGAGAAAATAGAAAAGCCTGAAATAGAAATCCCAGAAAAACCAAAACCTAAAGAACCAAAACAAAAACCAGAAGCAGAAAAACCCAAAATAGAAAAACCTGAAATTTCTCCCGGGCCACCAATTAGATAACTCTGATTTTTCATTTCCCCGGCTTGCCAAAAAGTAATTATTCGTCTTTTAGATTTTTTGGTTGTTTTGTTAGATATTGTATTCTCTGTCATATTGGCAAATGTCTTGTTTCGAATATTATAGAAACAAGGCTGATTTTTAATTAAAAAAATCGAAACAATATGACAAAAAAAGAAGTTATTTGGCGAGAAATTTTATTTCAAGGTACAGAAAATAAAAAATTTGAGTTCACTCAAAAAGAGTTGGCTCAAAAATACCGCTTTTCTTTGAGCACGGTTTTTAATGCTTTAAAAATTCCAAGAGATACCAATATTATTGAAGGAAAAAGGGGGTTTAGAATTCAAGATATAGAAAAATTTTTGTATCTTTGGGCAACTTTTAGAAAAATCAAAAAAGATATTATTTATCAAACAGCAGTAAAAAAGAGGGTTTTTGAGATCGAAGGAGAAATGCCTCCTCAAGTGATTTTTGGTGCCTACACTGCCTTAAAGAAATAATTAACTGGCAAGAATACAAATACCAAAAACCTTCCCGAACTTAATCTTTTAAACTACCAACTTTCAAGACTAAAAAGAAAAATTTTAAAAAATCTATGAAAAGTTTCCCTCTCCACGACTTACCAAAAGAAAAACATCGCGAACGGCTTAAAAACCCGGGATTGATGATTTATCTTTAAAAGTTAATTTAACTTGACAAATGGAATTTGTTGAGTAATAATCAACAAAAAGGGCTTTTTTTGTTGAAAAGTGCTCAACAAAATTAATTATGAGATTAAGTGATTTAGCAAATTGGAATCCTTGGTGGAAAAGAACTCTCTTCAGATATTGTAATAAAAGATACTCTGGGCACAGTTGAAAAAGAGGGTTTAAATACAGAAATTTTAAATAGATTAATTCCTCAACTTTTATTAAATCTAACTTCCAAAACAGGTTATTCTAAATT